>Ga0180016_100014_pt1 | contig 129751 bp, 131 predicted proteins | sample KR46_M_MetaG_FD_129673 | JGI IMG/M metagenome (GOLD analysis project Ga0180016, IMG submission 129673) | Groundwater microbial communities from the Olkiluoto Island deep subsurface site, Finland - KR46_M_MetaG | ecosystem: Environmental > Aquatic > Deep subsurface > Groundwater | place... | reverse complement strand
TCTCTTGGATAACACAAGGGCGAACTTCTTGGCGCCAGCGGCGCGCCGCCCTCGTTGTGTGAGCGGTTTATAGGTCCCACCCACACAAAGAGTCAACAGCCATTTTCACGAAACTGACATTTTCTTGTCCAATCGGAAAATAAGCGGTGAAACGACAGGGCTTCGGACAAATATGGTCATAATTTCAATTGGATAATCGGAGCCGGTAGCGTTTTCCCAGGGCGACTGGCTTCACATTGGCCCTTAGGCAACTGCGTAGATGCAGGTTGCTAGCCGCTTTTTTGGCGATGAACAAAGGGGTACCCGTGTCGGGCCACGATTGATTGCCACCGGCATCTCCCCGCGCTAGCGTTTTGCTGAGCCAACAACAGGAGCCTTAATGACCGCCCCTCATCTTTTTCAGCCGCTGACCCTTCGCGGAGTTACATCCCGCAACCGTGTCGTGATCTCTCCCATGTGCCAGTATTCAGCCCATGACGGACATATGGACGATTGGCACATGGTTCATCTCGGCAGGTTTGCGATCGGTGGAGCCGGGATTGTCTTTACCGAAGCCACCGCGGTGCAGAAGCGCGGCCGCATCACCCATGGATGCACCGGTCTGTGGGCGGACAGCCAGATTCCAGGGCATACCCGGATCGCCCAGTTCGCGTTGCGCAACGGCGCCCTGCCCGCCATCCAACTGGGCCATGCTGGTCGCAAGGGGGGAATGCAGCGTCCATGGTTCGGCAATGGCCCTCTGGACGGCTCCGATCTGGCTCGGGGCGACATGCCGTGGACACCTGTCGGCCCGTCCCCGGTACCGGTCGCCGACGGCTGGCCGGTACCACAGGCCCTGACGCAGACGGAGATCGACGAACTGATCGATGATTATGCTTCGGCCGCGCGGCGCGCCCTGGCCGCGGGCTACAGGATCGCCGAAATCCACGGCGCGCACGGCTATCTGGTGCACAGTTTTCTTTCGCCCATCTCCAACCAGCGGACCGACAAGTACGGCGGCAGCCTGTCCGGTCGCATGCGGCTGGCGCTGGAAATTGCCGAGAAGATTCGCGCAATCTGGCCCGACGATCTGCCGATGTTCTTCCGCACCTCAGCCGTCGATGGTACGCCGGAAGGGTGGTCCCTCGATGATACCATTGTTCTGGCGGGCGAACTCAAACGAATCGGCGTCGACGTGATGGACTGCTCATCGAGCGGCATCGCCGGAGCTGCGACCGCCAGCGGCGGCCAGAAGCGCCAGCCGGGATTTCAAGTGGCCTATGCCGAGCGGGTTCGCAGGGAAGCGAACATGCAAACCATGGCTGTGGGGCTGATCACCCATCCGCAGCAGGCCGAGGCCATCCTGGCTGACGGCCGGGCGGATCTGATCGCCATCGGCCGTGAAGCGCTTGTCGATCCCAACTGGGCGCTGCATGCGGCGCGCCATCTCGGGCACGACGCCGCCTTTGAAACCTGGCCGCGACAGGCGGGATGGTGGCTCGCGGGCCGGCAGAAGACCTGCGACTTCTACGAGCCCGGGGCTGACGCGTCACTTACTTGAGCCCCCCTTGCCGCCCAGGCCATGCCGCGACGGATGATCTGCGTCACTTGCGGAACCTTGAGATCGTCGAGCGTGTGGCCAATGGAACAGTAGAAGACCCGGCCCTTGTCCCAGCGGCGCTTCCAGACAACCGGGATGACGGTCCCCTCGATCCACCACAGGTGCTCGCCGGAGAACGTGGTTGTCGCCAGCACCTCGTTGGAGGGATCGACCAGCATGTAGTATTGCTCGGAACGCAGCCTGAAACTCTTGATGCCCCGGACAATCGGATCGTCCGGCCGGGTGATCGTGACATCGTAATCAACGAAATCATCCGACGGAACGGGATTGTCCGGCCAACCCGGCGGGTGGGCGACAAACTGTCCGCCAATCAGGAAGTGATAGCTCGGATGGTCCCGGAAGGCGTCGCCCATATGGCCATGCCACCCCGCAATCCCGCATCCATCGGCGATCAGCTTGAGCAGGCCGAGCTCTTCTTCGCGGGTGATGTTGCCGAACTCGTCCTGGTGGGAGGATCGCGCGCTGGACCAGATCGGGACAATCAGATCGACATCGGCCATGCCAGCAGGGTTGGCTAGCGGCGCAAGCGTGTCATGGATTTCGACCTCGAAGCCCTGCTGCTTCAGCAATGCCTCGCACCAATCGCCAAAACTGGTCGGCGCGTGTCCTTCCCAGCCGCCGACAAACAGAGCTGCTTTCATCGCGCTTGTCCTTTCATAAATGCAAGAATGGAAGCCATGTCGCGCGAACCGAAGCCGGCGGACCGGGCGTGCTCAAGCATACCCAGCGTGGTCTGTGTCTGGGGCAGACCGACGCCGAGATCGTTTGCCAGCGCCAGCGCCAGCTTCACATCCTTGTGCGCAAGATCGATCGTGAAGGACACGTCCTGACCCGCTTCATCGAGATAGAGCGAACGCCGGTAGCTCAGCATCGGCGCCGCCGCCGCCGAGTTTTCAAACACATCGAAGGCATCGCGCTCGGAAATTCCCGCCCGGCCAGCCAGGATCAGCGCCTCGCACACAGTCTGGTTCAATCCGTGAATGAGCATGTTCACCGCCAGCTTCATCACCGCGCCGGCCCCGGCCGAGCCGAGCCAGATGGTCTTGCGGCCCATGGCGTCGAACACTTCTGCAAGAAGCGGATATGCTCCGCCTTCGCACCCCGCGATGATCAGCAACTGCGCATCCTGGGCAGCCTGGGTCGCACCTGAAACCGGTGCATCGACAAAGGTCTTGCCGGCGCGGGCGGCGGCTCCGGCAAGCTCCCGGACCAGATCCGGGCTCATGGTGCCCATCTCGACCAGCAAATCGGCACCCGGGACCTCGATCAAACCCTCCGGTCCGAGATAGACCGCCCTGGCGGCCTCGTCATTGGCGAGCACCGTGACAACCATGTCGTTTGCCGCAGCGAGGTTTTTCGGGCCGGGGGCAGCCTTGGCGGCATGCGCTTCCACAAATGCCTCGACCGGTCCGGGGCTGCGGTTCCAGACCATGACGTCATATCCAGCACCCACGCAGTTTGCCGCCATGCGGCTGCCCATCCGCCCCAGACCGGCAAAGCCCAGCTTCATGTCAGGCAGCCCTGTCGCCGTTTGCAACGATCCCGGATATCGCCTGGACAAGATTGTCTTCGGTAACTTCTTCCGATGTGAACTCGCGCATGATCCGGCCCTGGTACATCGCGATGATCCGGTCGGAAACATGCATCACTTCCGGCATCTCCGACGAAATCACGATCACCGCATAGCCTTGCCTGGCCAGGTCCCGGATCAGCTTGTGGATCTCGGACTTCGAGCCCACGTCAATGCCGCGCGTCGGTTCATCGACGATCAGCACCTTCGGATGCATCGACAGCCACTTGCCGATAACGATCTTCTGCTGGTTACCACCCGAGAGATTGCCGACAAGCTGACGCCAGTTGGGCGTCTTGATCTCAAGCTTGTCCCGATAGTGATCGAAAATCGCAATTTCCGCGCCGTCGGAGACGAAGGGACCCGCCGTCAGGTCACTCACCTGCGGCAAGGTGATGTTGTCGCGGCAGTTCATTCCCAGCACCAACCCCTGTTCCTTGCGGTTTTCCGGAACCAGCGAAATGCCGTTCTCGATTGCCGAGACCGGGGACGATATCGTCACTTCCTTGCCCTCGAGGCAGATCGCGCCGCTGCTCGGCGTGCGAAGTCCGAACAGGGTTTCGGCGATTTCGGTCCGCCCGGCCCCGACCAGGCCATAGAAGCCGACCACCTCGCCCGAATGGACCTTGAAACTGACATCGTGGAAAAGTGAACCGCAGCACAGCGCCTTGACCTCGAGAGCGATCGCTCCGAGATTTGCTGGCTCGTGGTTCCTGGTGAGGTCGAGGCTGCGGCCGATCATCAGCTGTGTCACCTCGTCCTCATTGGTGTCAGCGGTAATCAATGTGCCGCGATAGCTGCCGTCGCGCAGCACGCTGATCCGATCCGAGATCGTGAAGATCTCTTCCATGCGGTGGGAAATGTAGACAATCCCGACGCCGCGATCCTTCAGGTCGCGAATGATGTCAAACAGGACCACTTTCTCCGCGTCGGTGAGCGAAGCTGTGGGTTCATCAAAGACCACGGTCTTGGCATCCACCGTCAAGGCGCGGGCGATTTCGACCATCTGCTTGTTGGCGATCGACAAGTCGCCCACAGTGACCTCGGGACCGAACCCGCACTTCAGCCGTTCCAGAATGGCGCCTGCCTTGGCCAGCAAAGTCTGCCTGTCGACGAGTCCGAACCTCTTGCGCGGCAACTCCCCCAGATAGATATTTTCGGCAGCCGACAGCTCTTCTGCCAGACTGAGTTCCTGATGAATCAGCACCACACCCTCGGCCTTTGCCTCGAGCGGTGTTTTCATGGTGACCTGCCGGCCGCCGATATAGATCCGCCCCTCATCTGGCTGATGCATGCCGGCGAGAACCTTCATCAGGGTCGACTTGCCGGCACCGTTCTCACCCAGCAAGGCATGAACCTCTCCAGGCTGCACCTCGAAACTCACCCCATCCAGCGCCCGAACGCCGGGAAAGGTCTTGACGATGTCCTCAAGCCGAAGGGCTGGTGATTGCGTCCTCATGTTCTGAGTTCTCCCTTGCCCTTGACATTGAGCTGACGATCAAGAAACAGCACCGCTATCAGGATCAGGCCAATGACCAGATTGACTGTCTCGGTATCGGCGCCGATATGGCCAAGGCCCTTGCGCAGCAATTGAATGGCGATCACGCCGCCAAAAGTGTTGATGACAGAACCGCTGCCGCCGGTGAGCTTGGTGCCGCCGAGAACAACGGCGGTGATCGCCCACAGTTCATAGAGTTCACCATCATTGGGGTTTACTGAACCGCTGGCCGAATAGAAAACGATGCTCGACAGGGCCGTCAGAAAGCCGATCAGAACAAAGTTCCAGAGCATGTGCGGCCCGACCCGGATGCCGGCATTGACCGCGGCCTCCCTGTTGTCGCCGACCGCATAGGCGTTGCGGCCATGCACGGTTTTCGTCATCAGGAACCAGATCAGAAAGGTCAGCACGATGAAGGCAATTGCCGGAAACTCCAGTCCGAGCAAACTGGATTCGATCATGTCGACCAAGGTCCAGTTGAGCAGGAATGTCGGCTGCTCGCCATTGTACATGAAAACGAGCCCGCGATAGCCCAGCATCGCCCCCAGCGTGACGATGAAGGCGTCGACACCGGTTTTCCAGACGATCAGCCCATTGATCGCGCCGAGCACCATGCCGGTTAGCAAGGCCATCCCCCATGCGAAGGGAATGACGCCCAGTTCACCGAGGCCGGCAAAGATCGGCCAGGTCTGGGAATCCAGCATCACGATGGCGCATAGGGCAAAGATGGCGCCGACCGACAGGTCGATATTGCCGTTGATCATGATCACGGTCATGCCCAGCGCGATGATTCCGATAGGAGCCGACTGCTTGAGCAGTAGCAGCATGTTGTCGAGATCCATGAACTGCGTCTGGGACACAGACAGGAAGCGCCCCGCCACCGAGAAGAAGATCAGCTCAAGAACGATGAACCCCCAGATGGCGCCGCGCTTAATTGTCTTGGTTCGGTTTGATGTGGTCATCTCGGCCCCCTCAAGCGATCGGTGACAGAAGGCGGCCACGCTTGGCTGCAATGTCCAGCCACACGGCGAGAATGATAATCAGCCATGTCACGACATACTGGACATAGAATTCCAGTCCGACGAGCAGCAACCCGTTCTGGATGAACCCCAGGATCAGAACACCGATCAGGGTCTTGAAGACAGTTCCCGAACCGCCAAGCAGGGACGCTCCGCCCAGGATGATCGCGGCAAGAACTTCCAGTTCCAGCCCCTGCCCAACCGTGTTCTGGCTGCCCATTGACCTGCTGGCTTGAAGCAAACCAGCCATCGCCACGCAAAACGACGAAATGAGATAGGTCATCAGCACCACCCGCGGACGGCGAATGCCGGAGAATGTCGCAGCCACGCCATTGCCCCCCACGGCATAGACCTTCCGGCCGAACGGTGTTTTGGCGAGCAGGATGGCAAGCAGGCACGCCAAGCCCAGGAATACGACAATCGGGACTGGCACGCCGAGGACCGAGCCTTGGCCGATGACGCTGAACCAGGTGCCTTCCTTGTCGGCAATATCCATGTTCTTGCCGCCGGAGTAGGTCAGTGTGAGGCCGTGGATCGCCGACAACATGCCGAGAGTGACAATCAACGAATTGAGCTTGAAATAGCCGACCAGCACGCCAATGAACCCGCCAAGCGCCATGGTCATGGCAAACATGGCGGGGATGGCCAGTTCAGGCCCGATCTTGTCATGCAGATCAAGGACAACAATGGTCGAAAACGACATCATGGAGCCAACCGAAAGATCCAGGTTTCCACTGATGACGACAAAGGTCACACCGAGCGCCATCACACCTAGAATAGCCGAGGATCGGACCACACCCAGCACATTGTCGACCGCAAGAAAACGGTCATTGAGAAGCGCAAAGCCGATCATGAAAACCACGAATGCGATCAGAATACCCTGGCGCGCCAAGAGCTTGCCGATTGCGTTCAACCGTTCTTCCGCCATCCTGTATTTCCTCCCAACGCTCGGTCCGGATTTCAGACCAACGTCATGCCTCCGTCAATCATGACGATCTGCCCCGTCATGTAATCGCTTTCCTTCGACGCCAGAAACGTCGTCGTGCCGGTAATATCGGCGGGTGTCGCGACGCGTCCCCGCAGGATGTCTGCCGAAAACTCCTCGATCGCCTGCCCCTCCCGCTCGGAAGCGCCGATCTCCATCAGGTCCTTGTCGAGTTGGCGCCACATCTCCGTGGCGACCACCCCGGGGCCAAACCCCGTTACCGTGATATTGTGCTTGGCCAAATCGCGGGCACCCGACTGCGTCAGCGAAACCACGGCCCATTTCGACGCGCAATAGGGCGCGACATTATCAAACCCCTGGCGGCTTGCGATGGACGCCGTGTTGATGATCTTTCCGCCCCTGCCCTGGGAAATCATCTGCTTGGCCGCTTCCTGCATACCGATGAGAACACCGAGGCCATTCACATCCATGATGTCGCGCCAGTTGTCCTCGGTCACATCGAGAAAGTTCATGGGCTTGTTTATGCCGGCATTGTTGAATTTGACATCGAGCTTTCCAAAGACGGCCACCGCCTTGGCTATCATCGCGCGCACTTGAACGCGCTCGCTCACATTCACCTCTGCCCAGGTTACCTTCCCGCCGCGCCGGGCCGCGCGCTCATGGTTGGCGTCGCTCACATCCTCGGCCATCCTGCCATTGATGTCGGCGAAGCAGACATCAGCGCCCTCTTCAAGCAGCGCTTCGCCAATTGCGCGGCCAATTCCCTGAGCTGCGCCAGTCACGATACATGACCGGCCGCTCAGGCGTCCGTTGGAAACACCAGCCATGCTTCCCCTCCCGAATATGCATGAAGATCAGGCACAGGGCGTTCAGGCCCTGTGCCCCCAGGAAGGTCCTCAGAAGACCGGTTTGGTGAAGTCGCCCATATTGTCCTGGGTAATCTTCGGCGTATCGAAGTAGTTCAGAAAGGGAAGCTCCTCGCCATTGAGGACATCAATGGCGGTTTTCAGCGCCGCCTTGGCGTCATCGACCGGCGATTGATAGATCGAACCCCAATATTCACCACGCTCCATGGCCTCATAACCAACGGCGAAATTGGTGGCGCCGACAAAGACGATGCCCTCGCGTCCGGCCGCCTTGGCGGCATTCAGGGCTCCCACGCCCATATTGTCATCGCCGGCGTAGACGCCGTCAATGTCATCATATTTAACGAGGAAAGCTTCCATCACCTTCTGCGATTTTTCGCGGTTCCAGTCGCCGGGCTGGGTTTCGACAAGGGTCACATCCGGGCACACTTCCGGCAGCCGGTCTTCAAAGCCCTTGGCCCGCTCGATGGCGGTGGTGTAGCCGGGCTGGCCGGAAATCTGGACGACGCGGGCTTCCTTGTCGATGCCCATGTCCTTGAACTTGTCGCACATGATTTCTGCCGACCGCGACCCTTGTGTGATGTTGTCCGGACCGGAGAACGACTTCACGAACTGATGGCCTTCCTCGGCGATGTTCGAGTTGGTCACGACGACCGGAATTCCCGCTTGCTGCGCTTTGCGCACTGCAGGAATGACGGCCTTGCCATTGGTTGGCCAGATGATGATCGCGTCAACCTTCTGCTGGATCAGATCTTCCATCTGCGCAATCTGACGGGCGACGTCGCCACCGGCATCAAGCACGACAGCCTCAACGTTTTCATTGGCGCCTGCGGCCTCGATAAAGGCCTTTTCATAGGTGGTCTGATAACTGTCGACACCGACATTGTTCTGCGTGATGCCGATGGTCATCTTGTCGGCAGCCAACGCCGATACGGCGAATGACACGGCGGCGATCGCCGTCGTAGCGGCCAGAATACTTTGAAACTTCATGGTTTTTCCTCCCGGGCACGATAGCCCTCGTATTTGCTCCTCATCACCCCGGCCACTCCAAACCAGGGCGGTCACCTGACTTGGCAAGTGATCTTCCCAACAATGACGAAGCGAGGCGGATGAAAGAATTCGTAATATATCCATTTTGGGTATTTTCATGTTCATATTGGACTTCTTGAGGCTGTCGCCAGTCTCTCAATTTGGACATTTTACAGGGAGGCCATCATGTCAAGTTCGAAAAGAGCACGATCGAAGGGCGGCAAGTCCGTTCGTCGCAAGGGGAAGGAGGCAGAAGTTTATCACATGGGAGGTTTAAGCGCGCAAACATTGGCGTCATCACCGCAGGCAAAAACGGAGATCCTCCAGGCGATTTCGTTTTTGAAGGATTTTGATGACGAACTGGAAGACGTCGTCGACGTCTATGCGCCGAACCCGTATTTCAGGATGTCGCTGCACCTGATCCGCAGTCACCTCGAAGCCAAAACTGTAACACCGACATCCTTGATCGGCGCCGCCGGCGTTCCCTATGCAACCGCGGCGCGGCGGGTCAAGGAAATGATCGCGGCCGGCCTCGTCGAACAGCGGCCTCGCACCCTCACGGGCAAGACCTTCTCGATCCACCCCAGCGACAAGCTTCTGGAATCCTGGATGCAACTCACCGGCCGGCTGAAGCGCCTGGCCCAAAAGAATTTCGAATTCAGCGAGAAGCGGTCCGACGCCAGTGACTATTATTATGGCAGCTCCTACATGGCTGCCCGCTCGATACCTCCGCTTCAGGTTCTGCCGGAACCGCTGAAGCTGCCCGGCGGCGTGCGGGTTCTGGTTCATGGCGACCCCACCTTCATGGTGATGGACGCACTGAAGCGGCAGTTCGAGCAGGCGCTCGGCGCCCAGATCCATCAGCGCGCCTTTTCCATCGATCGCCTGCACGAGGAGGTCCTGCGCAACGCCGAACGCAAGTCGAGCCGCTACGACATCATCGCGGTCGATCTGCCATGGATCGGCGAGTTTGTGGAGAAGGGCATCCTGATGCCCTTGGATGAAGCGCTCGATCTCAATCGTCTTGATCCGGCTGATTTTCACACCGCAGGCTGGAAAGCCGCGCATTGGGGCCGCCGCGCCTATGGCGTTCCGGCTCAAACCACGCCCGAACTCCTGTTCTACCGGAAAGACCTGTTTGCCGAAGCCGGTCTCAAGCCGCCAACCACGACCGGAGAACTTCTCGACGTCGCCAGGCAGCTTCATGATCCCGCTCAGGGTCGCTATGGCATTGCCTGGAATGCAGCGCGCGGCACCGCGCTCGGCCACACCTTCCTGATGACGCTCGCGGATTTCGGACAGCCGGTTCTCGACCTGCCAAGGGTGGCCGGAGGGTTTGATACCGATCATCTGGGGTCCCGGCCCTATCGGGCGCTGATCGACACCGATGCGGGACTGGCTGCAGCCGAATATCTCATGGCGTTGCTCGACTACTCGCCGCCCTATATTCTTTCGATGTCCTGGTATGAGCGGGTCCGCCCCTATGCAGCGGGTCAGATTGCCATGGCCTATGGCTACACCCTGCTCGCACCCTACTTCGAACTCGACCCGGGTTCGCCCGCGCGCGGCCAGACAGGATATGTGCCCCATCCCTTCGGGCCGGGCGGATCACCGATCGCGCCGGTTGGCGGCTACGCCATGGCAATACCCGCCAACATCGCGCCCGAACGGCTCGCCGCCGCCGCGGATGCACTGATCATGTTCACCTCGCCGGAAGCGCAGAAGCTCTACATCCAGAACGGCAGCCGCACCAATCCGCGCTATTCTGTCAGCGCAGATCCCGAAGTGCGGCGGTCTTCGCCGATCTTCGAAGCGGTAGACGGCATGTCCTGGCGCGACGAACTGCAATTCTGGCCACGCCCGCCGGTCCCCGAAATCAGCGACATCATCCGCATCTGCGGCGAGGAACTGCATGACATGCTGCGCGGTCTTCTCAGTCCCAAGCAGGCTCTGCGCAAGGCGCAAGCACGCGCCGACGCCATCATCAAACAAAACAGCGACTAGCTCACCGAGGAGGAAACCATGGACCCCAATCGCCTGAAAGGGAAAAACATACTCATCACTGGCGCCGCCCGCGGAATGGGAGCCGCCAACGCTATCTGCTTTGCCCGGCAGGGCGCCAATATCTGTCTCGGCGATCTTGACCTCGAAGAGGCAACCAAGGTCGCGGACCAGATCAATGCAGAGGGCAATGGCAAGGCGATTGCTGTCCAGATGGATGTCACCAAACGCGAGGACAATGCAGCTGCGGTTTCAGCGACAGTTGAAGCCTTCGGTTCGATCAATGTCGGCCTGTTCAACGCCGGCCTGAACAAACCCCGGTTCTTCATGGATATCGATGAGGACAATTGGGACCTGATCATGAACGTCAACACCAAGGCGATGTGGCTCGGCATGCAGGAGACCGCCAGGCAGATGATTGCTCAAGGCCCTATGGAGGACCATCCCTACAAGATCATCAATGTCGGTTCGATCGCCTCGCGCAAGCCGCTGGTTGACGTCACCGTCTACTGCACCTCGAAATATGGCTGCCTGGCGCTGACCCATTGCGGCGCGGTGGCGCTCGGCGAACACAACATCACCGTCAATGGCTACGCACCCGGGGTCGTGGTGACCCCGCTCTGGGAGCAGCTTGACAAGGATCTGGTCGAAATCGGCTTCAAGCAAAGAGCCGGCCAGGCCTATGAGGACATCGCCAACAACGAACTGGTGATCAAGCGCGTGTCCTATCCCGATGACATCACCGGCACCGCCTCGTTCCTCGCAAGCGACGACAGCGACTACATGACCGGCCAGATGATCCACATCGATGGCGGCTGGTGCATTCAGTAAGCGACCACCGACCAATCCGTCAGACAAACCAACATCAGGTGCGCAGGATCGCACCCAAGGAGAGAAGCCATGTCTCGCGCGCTTATGCCGAACCTGTTGACACCACAAGATACCGAGCCTCACTGGAGATGGGAGGGCCGCTTGCCGGCCTGGGGCCACACCAGTGTCGATTTCGAACGCCGGATCGATCACGACAGGCTGCGCCGCTATCGCCTGAGCCGCACTGTCGAAGCCCTGAAAAAGTCCGATTGCGGCTCGCTGCTGCTCTTTGACGTCAACAACATCCGCTATGTGTCAGCAACCAAGATCGGGGAATGGGAGCGCGACAAGATGTGCCGCTTCTGCCTGCTCACGGGCGACGACGCGCCTTATGTCTGGGACTTCGGCTCTGCCGCCGTCCACCACAAGAAATATGCCGACTGGCTGGTCGACGAGCATTGCCGCGCCGGCGTTGTCGGCATGCGCGGAACCATCCCTCCGTCCTTCGGGCTGATGAAGCGCTATGCCGAGGAGATCGCCGGCCTGATTCGCGACGCCGGCATGATCGATATGCCGGTGGGCGTCGATTACGCCGAAACCGCAATGTTCTTCGCGCTCAAGGAAGCCGGCATCAATGTCGTCGACGGCCAGCAGATCATGCTCAGCGCCCGCGAGATCAAGAACTGGGACGAGATCCAGTTGCTGACCCAGGCCGCCTCCATGGTAGATGGGGTCTATCACATGATCTACGAGGAGCTGAAGCCCGGCATCCGCGAGAACGACATCGTCGCCATGTCCAACAAGCTGCTCTATGAAATGGGCTCGGACGACGTCGAGGCGATCAACGCCATTTCCGGCGAACGCTGCAATCCGCATCCGCACAATTTCACCGACCGGCTGTTCCGGCCCGGCGACCAGGCGTTCTTCGACATCCTGCAGTCCTATCAGGGCTATCGGACCTGCTACTACCGCACGTTCAACATCGGCATGTCGACGCCCTCGCAGCGCGACGCCTATGTCAAGGCGCGCGAGTGGATCGACGCATCGATCCAGGCCATCAAACCGGGCGTGACCACCGACCAGGTGGCCAAGCTGTGGCCCAAGGCCGAGGAATTCGGATTTCCCGACGAGCTCAGCGCCTTCGGGTTGCAATTCGGCCACGGCTTGGGCCTCGCCCTGCACGAGCGACCGATCATCAGCCGCGCCGTCAGCCTCGAAAATCCGATGGAAATCCAGACAGGCATGGTGTTCGCGCTCGAAACCTACTGCCCGGCCAGCGACGGCTACTCCGCTGCCCGGATCGAGGAGGAGGTGGTCGTCACCGACAAGGGCTGTGAAGTGATCAGCCTGTTCCCCGCGCAGGAACTGCCGATCGCCAACCGCTACTGACCTCGATGACCCGGCCATCTCACCGAGCCGGGCATCCCTCGCATCAACGGAGCCAGCCGATGAGTCCTGCCAAGAAAGACAAGTCGAACCGGGAAGACTACCTCAGAATGTACCGGCAGATGGTGCGGATCCGCGCTTTCGAGGACAATGCGAACCAGCTCTATCTGTCTGCCAAGATGCCCGGCCTGACCCACATGTATTCCGGCCAGGAAGCGGTGGCCGTGGGCATCTGTGAAGCTCTCACATCCAACGACAAGATCACCTCCACCCATCGCGGCCATGGCCATTGCGTGGCCAAGGGTGCGGCATTCAAGCAGATGTTCTGCGAGCTTCTCGGCAAGGAGGAAGGCTATTGCCGTGGCAAGGGCGGCTCCATGCACATCGCCGACCAGGCCAACGGCAATCTCGGCGCCAACGCCATTGTCGGCGGCTCCATGGGGATCGCCACGGGCGCGGCGCTTTCCGCCAAACGCCTGGGCAAATCCGACGTCACGGTCTGCTTCTTTGGCGATGGCGCCACCGCGCAGGGGCTTCTCTACGAAGTCATGAACATGGCGGCGCTGTGGAACCTTCCGGTTATCTACGCCTGCGAGAACAACGGCTATAGCGAATACACCCGCACCGACGAGATCGCAGCCGGATCGATCACCGCCCGCGCCGAGGCTTTCGGCATCGAAAGCCACACCGTCGACGGACAGGATGTGCTTGCCGTCAACAAGCTGGCCACGGATCTGGTCGCCCGCGCCCGCAAGGGCGAAGGCCCGTTCTTCATCGAACTGATGACCTACCGGTACCACGGCCACCACGTCGGCGACATCAATCGCGAATATTACCGCCGCAAGGACGAAGAGGCCGATTGGAAGACCAATCGCGACCCGATCACGAATTTCGGCAAATGGCTGGAAGACCAGAAGATCGTCACGGCGGACGAACTGGTGGGCATCAACAACGAAATCAAGGCCGAGGCGGAAGAAGCCGTCGCCTACGCCGAGAAGGCACCCTACCCCTCCATCAACGAAGTGGACATGCACGTGTTCGCGTCCAACGCCGCCTAAGAGGAGACGATCATGCGCGAGATAACGCTCTCAAAGGCCGTCAACGAGGCCATCGCCGAGGAAATGCGGCGCGATCCGACAGTTTTCGTCATCGGCGAGGATGTGGCCGAGGCGGGCACGCCGTTCAAGGTTCTGTCCGGTCTGGTCGAGGAATTCGGCACCGACCGCGTCATCGACACGCCGATCGCCGAACCCGGCTTCATGGGCATCGCCGTGGGCGCGGCCATGACCGGCAGTCGGCCGATCGTCGACCTGATGTTCGGAGATTTCCTTTATCTGGTGATGGATCAGCTCTGCAATCAGGCAGCCAAGACGCACTACATGTCGGGCGGCAAGCTAAGCGTTCCGCTGGTGCTGCGCACCAATCTGGGGGCGACGCGAAGATCGGCCGCCCAGCATTCGCAATCCCTGCACGCCCTTGTCGCCCACATTCCCGGCCTCAAGGTCGCCATGCCCTCATCGGCCTATGAGGCCAAGGGGCTGATGAAGACCGCGATCCGGGACAACAATCCGGTGGTCATCTTCGAAGACAAGCTGATGTACAACGACAAGGCGCCGGTGCCGGAGGAGGAATACCTCATCCCGTTTGGCGAAGCGGCCATTCTGCGCGAAGGCAACGACATCACCATGGTCGCCACCTCGTCGATGGTGCAGGTCGCGCTTGCAGCGGCCGAACTCCTGGCGCGCGACGGGATTTCCGCCGAAATCATCGACCCGCGCACCATCGTGCCGCTCGACGAGGACACCATTCTCCGGTCAGTCCGCAAGACCTCGCGCGCCATTGTCATCGACGAAGGCCACCAGAGCTATGGAATCACCGGCGAGATCGCCAGTCGTATCTCGGACAAGGCGTTCTACCATCTCGATGCGCCGGTCCAGCGCATGGGCGCCATGGATGTACCGGTGCCCTTCTCGCCTGTTCTGGAGGACATCACCGTGCCGACGGCCGAAAGCGTGGCCGAACGGGCCAGGCAGCTACTTCGCGGGGACCTGTTCCATGCCGCATGACGTCATCATGCCCGCCCTGGGAATGGCGCAGGACACCGGCAAGATCGTCGCCTGGCTCAAGCAGTCCGGCGATCCGGTCAAGGCCGGGGAAGCCATCATGGAAGTCGAGACCGACAAGGCGACCATGGAAGTGGAGGCTCAGGCCGACGGCTTTCTCACGGGCATTACCGCCAGCGCCGGCGATGACGTTCCCGTGGGCCAGCCGGTCGCCACGATCTCGGAAACCGCCGACGAGGTTCCAGCCCCATCCCCGGCTCCGGTGGATGAATTGCAAGATGTGGCTCCCTCGGGCAATGGCCTGCCCGAAGGACGATCCATCATCATGCCGGCGCTGGGCATGGCGCAGGATACCGGCCTGATCGTTGCCTGGCGCAAGTCGCCCGGCGACAGGGTCGCATCCGGCGACGTCCTGCTGGAAGTGGAAACCGACAAATCGGTGATGGAGGTCGAGGCAGGTCATGACGGCTTTGTCGCCGCAATCCTGGCGCAGGCCCAGGAGGCCGTACCGGTGGGCAGCGTGATCGCGATCATCTCCGATGCAGTTCCAGAGAGCCCGGTATCCCGCAGCCTCGCATCGGGTCCGGGTCCGAACCAAAATCCGGCTCCCGAACCACCTGCCAATGGGGCGGACGCTCCGCCCCAGCCAGCAATGTCTGCGGCTCCGCGCCCAGCTTCCAAACCTGCCCGGAGCACGCCCCCGGGACCGGATATGCCTGCCGCCGGGGACCGCATTCTTGCTTCACCCAAGGCAAGGCGCCTCGCGCAGGAGCAGGGGCTTGACCTCAAACGGCTGGTCGAACACGGCGTTGCCCAGCCGTTTCATGTGGCCGATCTCGAAACCCTGCGCACACTTCCGGCGGTCTCGCCGACCGGCGAAGCTTCTGGGTCTGCCGCACATGTGCTGCACATCACCGCACGCGTATCCACCAGTGGCTGTGATGACTTCATCCGCTGGTTTGCCGAGGATGGCAAGATTACCCTGGATCCGGCCTCGCTCTGGCTGTGCTTCGCGGCAGCTGCGCTGCGCAGTGCCGGGCAGCCAGGATCTGATCAATTGGTTCTCGGTGTCGACCGGCCAGGCTCCGATACCGTCCATTATGCCGATCCGGACCTGACGCGCGTGTCGCAACCTCAGCCTGTCGAACCGGAGGCAAGCGCCGATCTTATGCTGCGCGATCTGACCGGCAGCCTTTTGACTTCGGTCAGACTGACCGCCGGCGCATGCCCGGTCCTGACGATCGGCCGCGACGACACGGCCTACATTCTATCGCTCGACTTCACGGCATCGCAGCTCACGGAGACCGAAGCGATTTCTTTCCTCACCGATTTCGCCGAGCGCATGCAAGAGCCGCTCCGCCATATCCTCTGACCGGGAGATCCCCATGGACCACACCCAACTCTACATAAATGGCGAATGGCGCGAGGGCGCGGCTGGCGCGCGCATCAATGTGATCAACCCGGCCACCGAAGAGGTGCTTGCCTCGGTCGCATCCGCAGAAATATCGGATGCGGACGCCGCTCTCGATGCTGCCCAGGCGGCTTTCTCGGACTGGGCGGCGCGCAAGCCGCGGGAGCGCTCGGAAATTCTGCGCAAGGCCTGGGAACTCATGACCGCAAGGCTGGAGGATTTCGCAAGGCTGATCACGCTTGAAAACGGCAAGGCCCATGCCGATGCAATTGGTGAAGCGACCTATGCCGCCGAATTCTTTCGCTGGTTTGCGGAAGAGGCGGTGCGCGCCGACGGAATGATCACCATGGCGCCCTCTTCCGGTGCGCGGATCATCGTGCAGCACAAGCCGGCCGGCATCGCCGTCCTGGTCACCCCATGGAACTATCCGGCCGCCATGGGCACCCGCAAGATCGCGCCGGCGCTCGCCGCAGGCTGCCCGGTCATCATCAAGCCGGCTTCCGAGACGCCACTGACCATGCTTGCGCTGATGCCTCTTCTGGACGAGGCCGGCGTTCCCAGAGGACTGGTCAATGTTCTGCCGTCGAAGAATTCCGGCCGGCTTGTCGATCACATGCTGCACGATCCGCGCGTCCGTGTGATCTCGTTCACAGGTTCCACCGAAGTCGGCCGCAAGCTTTTGCATTCGGCCGCCGACCAGGTACTCAAACCGGCGATGGAACTGGGCGGAAACGCCCCGCTGATCGTTTTCGAGGATGCCGATATCGACAAGGCGGTCAAGGGCGCCATGCTTGCCAAGATGCGCAACCTTGGTGAAGCCTGCACGGCTGCCAACCGCTTCTATATTCATGAGAAAATTGCGCCTGCCTTCACCAAAGAATTCACACGGGCCATGGCAACGCTCAAGCTGGGCAACGGCCTTGACAAAGGTGTTGATATCGGTCCGCTGGTGAATGCGGCAACGCGAGACAAGGTTGCAGCCTTTGTCGATGATGCCGTGGCCAAGGGGGCCAAGGTGGAGCTTGGCGGCACCCGACCGAACGGCATCGGTTTCTTCTACCCGCCCACGGTTCTGTCCAACGTGCCGGAAACCGCCGATTGCGTTGACGACGAGATATTCGGACCCGTCGCTGCACTGCAGACCTTCACCGATGAGGAAGACGTCATCCGCCGCGCCAACAACACCGAATACGGGCTGGTGGCCTATGTGTTCTCCGAGGACATGAAGCGCGCCATGCGCGTCTGCGAGCGGCTGGAATACGGTATGGTCGGTCTCAATCGCGGCCTTGTCTCCGATCCGGCCGCTCCCTTCGGCGGCGTCAAGCAGTCCGGGCTGGGCCGCGAAGGCGGACACGAGGGCACGCTGGAATTCATGGAAACCCAGTACATCTCGGCAGAGTGGTGAGATGAGCAACGAAACCTACATCGCCAGCCCCTCGGTGGTTGCCTATGCCGGGCGCAAGAAGATCGACCTGTCCGATGTCGCACGCAAATCCGGTCGGCTCACACTCGCCAAGGAAGATGTAGACAGTCACATGAACCAGTCAGCGCCCACAGCATCATCCACGCCCGCCGCCGGCGAATACTGGGACGTGGATCACGCGGCATTCGGGCCGGTCAGCCCGGAGCCCTTGTCCCGAATGGCCCGGGTCGCAAGTGCGAATCTCTCGGCCGCCAATGCCATGATCCCGCAAGTCACCCATCACGATCGGGCGGACATGCGCAGGCTGGAGGCTTTTCGCGCGTCTCAAAAGGCGGAAGCCGCGCGACGCGGTGTGCGGCTCACGGCTCTCGCCTTTCACGTCAAGGCGCTGGCAATCTGCCTGCAGGAATTTCCCCGCTTCAATGCCTCGCTTTCTCCGGACGGAGGAACCCTTGTCCTCAAGCATTATGTCCATATCGGCATTGCCGTGGACACGCCGCATGGCCTTTTGGTTCCGGTCATTCGCGACGCGGACAAGAAGGGGTTGTGGCAGATCGCGGCCAGCATCGCCGATCTGGCGACACGGGCCCAGGCGCGCAAGATCCGCCCGGACGAAATGGGCGGCGCCTCGATGTCGATCTCGAACCTGGGCGGCATCGGCGGAACGGCATTCACGCCGATTGTCAATCCGCCCGAACTGGCGATACTGGGAATCACGCGCACCGAGACCGTGCCTGTCTGGGAGGATGAAAGATGGAGGCCCGTGCCGATGACGCCGCTCGATTTGTCTTACGATCACCGGGTGATCAATGGCGCGGACGCCGCGCGCTTCCTGGCGCGCTACGCGAAGCTCCTTGCCGATCCGCGCCGGATGGTGATCTGATCCGATGAGCCTCGCACTCGACCTATCCGGACAAACCGCACTCGTCACCGGCTGCAAGCGCGGCATAGGCCTGGCAGTCTGCAAGACGCTGGCGGAGGCGGGCGCGGACGTCATCGGCGTCAGTGCGACGCTCGAAGCGCAGGGCAGCGCGGCGGAGACTGCGGTCCGCTCCGCCGGACGGGAGTTCACTGCCCGCCGGTGCGATTTCTCCGACCGTGACGCAACGCTCGCCTTCGCAGGCGAGATGGAACAGCGCGGCGACATCTCCATCCTGGTCAACAATGCCGGCACGATCCGCCGTGCACCGGCGGCGGAACATCCGCTTGCGGATTGGGACCATGTTCAGGCCGTCAATTGCGACGCCCCCTTCATCCTAACCCAGGCGCTGGGAAGGTCCATGCTTGCCCGCGGTTCCGGCAAGATCGTCTTTGTCGCTTCGGTGCTGAGCTTTCAGGGCGGCATCAATGTGCCGGGCTATGCCGCGAGCAAGGGCGCGATCGCGCAGATGGTGCGGGCGTTTGCCAATGAATGGGCCGCCAGAGGCATCAATGTCAACGGCATCGCACCTGGCTATATCGCCACCGACAACACGGCGGCACTGCAATCCGATCCGGATCGCACACGGGCATTGATGCAGCGCATTCCGGTTGAACGCTGGGGAAGCCCCCAAGAGATCGCCGAGCCGATAGCCTTTCTGTGCAGCGACCTCGCCCGGTTCATTCACGGAGCGATCCTGCCCGCCGATGGCGGCTGGCTGTCCAGATAAGGGCACTTGCTTTCAGCTGGACAATTTTGGGCCTCGGCCAGCAGCCATGGTATTGGAGCGGGAACCCGTCCTGCTGCGCACTTCAGCACCTGAAGTCGCAAATCTACATCTGATCCGGCAGATCACCGACAAGGATCGCGCGGAAATCATTGACATTGGTTCCGGTCGGGCCGGTGACAAACAGATCATCGATGGCGTCAAACGCGGACCAAGCATCATTGGCTGCAAGACTTGCGAGCGGGTCCATGCCCTTGGACCAGAGTTGGCTTGCGGTGCCGGGACCGGCGAAAGCGCCGGCATTTTCTTCCGAGCCGTCAATGCCATCGGTGTCGGCGGCAAGCGCCGCGATCCCCTCGATACCGTCAATGGCGGCGGCAAAGGACAAGAGGAACTCCGTGTTCCGACCGCCCCTGCCCTTGCCGCGCAGGGTGACGGTCGTTTCACCGCCGGACAGGATAACCACCGGCTTGGTGAAGGGACGGTCACGGCTCGCCACTTCCCTGGCAATGGCAGCGTGCACCAGTCCTACATCGCGTGCCTCACCCTCGATGGCATCCGACAGGATAATGGCTGCAACGCCCCTGCCTCTTGCCAATTCCGCTGCTGCCTCAAGCGACAGGCAGGCGGAGGCAATGATGCGTGTTTCGTTGCGCCCAAAAACAGGATCGTCCGGACGCGGCGGCAGATCATTGCCCCGCTCCAGATGCGCGCGGATCTTCTCGGGCAGCTTGATGCCGCGCGCGGCCACCATCGCCCGAACCTGGGTCAGCGTGACCTCATCGGGAACCGTCGGGCCGGAAGCAACCTGGCAGGCCTGGTCGCCGGGCACGTCGGAAACCACCAGCGACACCACCCTTGCAGGCCAGGCGGCGGCGGCAAGTCGGCCACCCTTGATCCGGCTTGCATGTTTACGGATCGCGTTCATCACCCCGATCGGCGCGCCTGACGCCAGAAGAACCTGATTGAGTTGCTGCTCATCTTCAAGGGACATGCACTCAGGCGGAGCAGGCAACAGCGCGGAGCCGCCGCCACAGATGAGCGCCACCACCAGATCGTCTTCCGTCAGCCCCGAAACCGCGTCGAACAATGCCTGCGAAGCGGCCAGCCCGGCACTGTCAGGCACGGGATGGCTGGCTTCGAGAACGGTGATGGATTTGCACGGCGTGGCATAGCCGTATCGGGTCACCACCGTGCCGGTCAGTGGCCCGTCCCAAAGCTCCTCAAAGGCCGCAGCCAATTGCGCAGCCCCCTTGCCTGCGCCGACAACAACGGTCTTGCCCTTTGGTCTTGGAGGAAGCGCGTCCTTGAGGGCGCGCCTTGGATCGGCGCGCAACACGGCGGCCTCGAACAGGCGGCTCAGAAATTCTCGCTTTCGAATATCAATCACACTTCAATATCACACACAAATACGCCATCCGCACCGCCCTCAAGCCGGGCCACGATCTGTGCTCCGATGGCCTTATGAACACTGTCTTCGAGATAGGCATTTCGAACGGTTTCATCGGCGAAGTCAAACCAGAACATGTCGTTGAAGCCGCGCACCAGCGGAATCTCGACACTGACATTGGTGCGGTGCTGAAAATCAAGGATCCCGTCAATGTGGCCGGACAAGCCGGCGAGCTGATCATAGATCGATAGCCTGTCCGCCTCGCTGGCGTTTTCGGCAAACCGCAAATGCACGATATGGCGTATCATGACCTGGCCTATGCTGGGGCTTATGAGACAATCTGTGGGAATAGATTGATCACAATAGGCCGCCGAGGGCCAGCAGTAAACCTGTCATAACTTGCGCCACTGTCCGATTGGCGGCGCCACCGGGCATCAGGTAGGTGCAGCGTGATCCATGATCGAGTGAGGCAGGACGAAGAGGCCGTTGGACGGTTGGACGCCGACGCGCAGGCGGCACCCGAATGTCTCCGACAGCGCAGCGTCGCTCATGACGGTTTCGGGCGCCCCCGAAGTCACCACCTTGCCCGAAGACAAGAGCGTGACCTGATCGGCAAACATCGCCGTCAGGTTGAGGTCGTGCATCACCGCGATGACACCACCGCCCCGCCGCGCATAATCCGCCGCCAGTTCCATGACCCCTATCTGGTGTCGGATGTCGAGGCTCGACACCGGCTCGTCGAGAAACAGCCAGCATGGCCCGCCATCGTCTACCGGCTCCCATATCTGGCAAAGGACCCGAGCCAATTGCACGCGCTGCCGCTCGCCACCTGACAGTTCCTGGTAGAAACGTCCGGCAAATCCGGCGAGATCGACGGCAGCCAGGGCTTGCGTCACGAGCCTGTCGCTCCAGGTGCGGCTGACGGGCGGATCTGATTTGGCCGAAACGCCGATGCGCACGACTTCAGCGACCGTGAATGGAAAACTCAGTGTGGTCTCCTGGGCCAGGACGCCGCGTCGGGCGGCCATCTGATGCGGCTTCAGCTTGGCGATGTCATGACCGTTCAGGCGGATCGTGCCGCTATGGGGCAAGTCGCCGCACAGCGCCTTGAGAAGCGTTGTCTTGCCGGAACCATTGGGTCCGGCAATCACGCTGATGCACCCGGCACGCGCCTCGAAGGCGATGTCGTGGAGGATCGTATGTTGACCATATCGCACGGTCAGGTTTTCGGCTTCAACCGTCAATGCAGGTCTCACAGGTCAATGATGCCGCGTCGGCGCAACAGGATCCAAAGGAAGAAGGGCGCGCCGATCGCCGCGGTGACAATTCCGATCGGCAGTTCCGCCGGCGGCACGATGGTTCTGCTGATGCAATCGGCAAGAAGCAGGAAGATCGCGCCGAGCAGCCCTGCGGCGGGAAGCAGGTAGCGATGATCAGGACCGATCAGAAGCCTGAGGGCGTGAGGGACGATGATGCCGACAAATCCGATGCCGCCGGAAACCGCGACGGAAGCGCCGGTTGCCGCCGCGATCGCGAAGATGGCGACATTCTTCACAAACTGGACCGAGACACCCATGTGAACCGCGGCCGCTTCCCCGAAAGCCAACGCGTTGAGCCCGCGCGCCAGATAGGCGCTGACGAAGAGCGCCGGCAGGATGATCGGCATGATGGAAACCACCTTCTCCCAGGTGGCGCCGGCGAGCGAGCCCAGGCTCCAGAATGAAATCTGGCGAAGTTGCAAGTCGTCGGCGACGAAGATGAGCAGGCCGGTCAGGGCAAGGGCAAAGGCGCCGAGCGCAATGCCGGCAAGCAGCATGGTTGCCACCGACGTGCGCCGCTGCCGGGTGGCGATGCTGTAAAGAATGTAGGTCGAGGCGAGACCGCCCAGAAAGGCGGCGAACGGCAAGGCGTTGACCCCTGCGAATTGCGAATAGGGCGCTAGCACCGTGCCACCGAGAACGATGATCGCCACAGCTCCCAGGCTGGCGCCGGCGGACACGCCGACGATGCCTGGATCTGCGAGAGGATTGCGGAAAAGGCCTTGCATGACCGCGCCCGAAACAGCCAGGGCAGCGCCGATCATCGCCCCCATGATCACCCGCGGTAGGCGGATGCTCATGATCACGATCATGTCGACGGGCTTGAGTCCCTGGCCATCGTCAAGGCCTGCCCAGGTCATGAGGACGCGCAGGGTCGGCACATCGGATGCGCCGACTTGCAATGCAAAACCCATGGTCAGGACCAGCAGTACGGTCAATCCGGCAAGCGCGAAACGCGCGCGTACCGATCGATCGCCTTGAAGCGGCATGTGATATGCCGGTGCCGTCGGGCTTCGGGATAGACGCTGCAGCATCCTCAGTTGCCCGGCGCCGCGACATCGCTGTAGAGGAATTGGCCCAGCTCGCGCGCGGCCTGGGCGGTCCGCGGACCGTAACCGAGAATGAAAAGACCATCCATCCCGACCACCCGGCCGGCCTTTCCTGCCGGGGTCGCGGCGATCGCCGGATGCGCCAGCACCTCCGCGTCGCTCGATGGGTCCCGGCCGCTCCGCATTCTCAGAATCACGTCGGGCGCCGCCTCGATCACCGCCTCATTGGAGACCTCCTTGTAGCCGCTGAACCCGGTCATGGCGTTGACGCCACCCGCCAGCGCGACAATGCCGGCTGCGTGGGTTTCGCTGCCGGCCGCCAGCAATCGCCCCCCCTCGATCGAGAGGAGAAACAGTACCTTGCGCTTGTCCGCGATTCCCGCCGCGGCTGTTTCAGCCGCCATAAGATCGGCGCCGACTTTCTCGGCAAGCGCTTCTCCGGCTTGCTCGCGACCAAGTGCCTTGCCCGTGGCGCGGGTCTTCTCGATGATCGAATTGCTGTCATAGCCATCCGGTATGACGATGACGGGAATGCCAGCCTGGCTGATGACGCTGGCGGCCTCTGGCGGACCGAAGCCTTCGAGCGCCAGGATCATGTCTGGATTGACCGACAGGACCCCCTCCGGCGAAAGCTGCCGGATATAACCGACATCCGGCAATTCTCGTGCAGCATCGGGAAACAGGCTGGTGCTGTCCCGGGCGATCAGCCGGTCTTCCTCACCGAGCGCATAGACGATCTCGGTGAGGGAGCCCCCGATAACCACAATACGGTTCGGTTCTTCAGCCCGAGCGGCGACGGCAGTCCAACCCGTGCAGACATAGGCCGTGATCGCCACGGCGCTCAAGATCAGCTGGCGCCGGTTCAGCCTCACAACCGCGCTCATCCTGCCACCCTATCGTGCTGTTGCACGCGTGGCAGTTGCTCCATGATCATCCGCCACCCTTCGCGCTCGTCCTGGCCTTCAATGCGCTTTCCGAAAAACTGGACGATGAGATCGCCCGCAGCATCATAGGCCTCAAGCGACGTGACGTGGCCCTTGTCGGTCGGCTTGCGGACAGCCCAGACTTCCTTCACATGATCCTGGCGCAGATGAAGGTTGAACCCCGGGTCCAGCACATTGAGCCACGGCCCCATCTCCTTTATCGCTTCAACCGGTCCGGAATGGATCTGAATGCAACCGGGATTGCCGACAAAGCACATGATCGGAAGCTTCTCGTTTGCGGAAAGCCTGAGCATCGCCGCGACAGAGGACACGTCGATCTGCCAGGCGAAATCTTCACCGACCCCGCGCACCGCATCGATCCGCTCCAGGTCGAGCTTTTTCAGGATCGACACGAACTGGTGCGTATCCGTCATCCGGCACCAGCTGTCGCGCAATTCGTCGAAAGTCACCACCGCCCCGGATCGTTTCGCGGGAACCGTCCTGGCTTCAAGCTGCATCGAGGCCGACTGGTCTTCATGAGCAAAGGCGGCAACGAGATCGCGCCATGCGTTGAGATTGGTGGCGGCGCGGGAGTGGATCTTGTGAACCGCCTCGCCATGAGCGTCAAAGAATTGCAGGCTGTGGCGGACTGAATCTCCGTCGCGCGTTTCAACCGCGAAGGCATGGATCCAATGCTTGGAGAACATGCGCATGTCGATGGCGTCACCCAGCATCATGGCTGCGTGTTTGCCCGGGTGAAACTTGTCGTAGACGCCGGTTTTCTCATGCACCGCGCTTTCATTGCGGGTCAGCGCCATGACCTCGCCGAGTGTTTCCAGGGCCGGGAAGATCAGGTTGAAATCGGCCTTCAGACGCGTCGTTCCCTCGCCGCACCAGGCAGCCACATAGTGTGCTTCTGCGATGCCGAGTGACGCCGCAAGGTCACGCGCACGCATTTTCGGGTTTTCGGCCTGCGCCGCGCGTATCGCTGCAGGATCGAGTGTATCAGTCATTTGCCGAAGCCTCTTATTTGTTGAGAATCAGTTTGCCCTGTCGGGTAATCTTCAGGCGGTACAACGCCCCCTGATGCATGATGCCGATCTCGTTCGCCGCGCCGAATAGCTGGGCGCTGTCGTAGACGGGCATCTTTGGTGCAAAGGATGTTTCGATTGCGCGCAAGGACGCGGGCTGGAGTGATCCTGTCCGATCGTGTTCGTGCTGGCTCTTTGTAGTGTTCATGCTGGGATAATCCCTCGTCTCGCTGGGCTGGCGGCGTGCTGGCTGGGCGAGGGTTGATGGTCGTGCGTTAATTCTTGACAAGAATTATCATGTTTTATATCGAACACAATAGTTGAGCGAAAAATTCATATTTTTCTCTCCCTTCAGCATGCGAGCAAGCCCCGAGCCAGCCAGCACTCACCGCATTGAACAGGAGTAGCGTCATGGGTTTGGCGAAGCGTCGCGTACATCTGACGTGCAGTATCGCGCTATGTGTTTCGGCGATTGGACTCAACGTCCACGCACAGGAAAAAGAGCCGGCGCCTGCCAGCCTCCATCTCGAACTCAACCGCCTAGAACAGAACGGCGGCGCCTGCCGCGCCACCCTGATCGCCAGAAACGGCTTTGAAGCCGGTCTGGACGAAGCCGGTTTCGAACTCGTGATGTTCGACAAGGCCGGCCTCATCAGCCTTATGACTGTTTTTGATTTCGGCATGCTGCCCGCTGGCAAGACCATGGTTCGGCGTTTCGATCTGCCGCAAACCGCCTGCAGCGGGCTGACCCGCATTCTCGTCAATGGCGTGTCGCGTTGCGCTGGCGAAGGGATCGATATCACCCATTGCCAGACAGATTTCACCACTTCAAATCGGACCGAGATCGAATTCGGCCGCTGAAACCAGAAGGGCACCCCAGATGCCGCCAACCAGCACCATCATTTCAACAATCGGCGGGTTTCTCGAACTCGGTGGTCCGGTTGTTTCCATTCTCCTGGCCGTTTCGATCATGAGTCTCGCGGTCATCCTGTTGAAACTCTATCAATTTTCACGCGCGGGCGTGGGCTCCCGAAGGCGGTCGGAACAGGCCGTTTCCCTGTTCGCCGCCGGCCGGGTTCGCGAGGCCCATGATCTGGCGGCGCAAGGCCTAAATCCGTCAGCCGAGGCGGTCGCGCAGGCGATCAGCCTGGTGATGACCAACCGCCTCGACAAACACGCCATGGAGGAGCGGATCGCACGCCTGGCCACAGCCCGACTGCACGAACTTCAGTCCGGGTTCCGCTTTCTTGACGCCGTCGCGCAGCTTTCCCCGCTGATGGGGCTTTTCGGAACAGTGCTTGGCATGATCCAGGCCTTCAAGGATCTGCAATCCGCCGGCAACGCCGTCGACCCCTCGATCCTGGCCGGGGGCATCTGGGTGGCATTGTTGACGACCGCCGTGGGATTGGCCGTCGCCATGCCGGTATCGGTGATCCTGACATGGTTCGAGACCCGGGTGGAAAACGAGCGTATCGCCATTGAGACACTCACGACGGACATACTGGCCGGCGTAGCCCCAGGGGCGGCATCGCTGCCGCGAAGGGACATCGCCGCGGAGGCCCAGCTTGCGCATTGATCTTCCGGTCCGGCGGCATTCAAGGCTCTCGCTCACGCCGTTGATCGACGTGATCTTTCTCCTGCTGCTGTTTTTCATGCTGTCATCGACCTTCTCCCGCTACTCCGAGATCAGCTTCTCGGGCGGGGGCAGCGCGACCAGTCCGGCATCGCAGCCCGATGTGATCCTGTCTGTTGGTGAAGGTGAACTCAAGCTCAACGGCGTAATCCTGCCGTTGTCGTCGATCGGCGACGGTCTTGCAGAACTGAAGCAAGCCGGCGCCAGACATCTTCTGGTGATGGTCGGCGCGAACGCCGCCTCGCAGGATTTTGTCGCCGTGATGGCGGAAGTCCGCAGGGCCGAGATGCCGGCCACGATCGCAAGGCAGCAAAGATAATGCGGATTGCGCCAACGCGGACGTCACGAAAGCCCGAAAATACGGTGCCCTTGATCAACGTTGTTTTCCTGATGCTGATCTTTTTCCTGGTCGCCGGCACCCTGGCGCCAGCACCTGATCGCGAGGTCGATTTCATCACCCTCGCGGCGACCGATCCGGCCTCCCCTCCGGATATGCTGTTTGTCCGTGCCGACGGAACGTTAACCTGGCGCGGAGAAGCCTTGCCCATCACCGATCACGTCCGGCGCTGGCAGGAATTGCAGCAGGAGGGCGCGGAGCTGCGCCCGCTGCGGATCGCCGCAGACCGGTCCCTTCCGGCAATCGACCTTCTCGAAACGATCGATGAACTTCGCTCGGCCGGCGTCGACCTCATCGTCTTCATTGCGGAGCGGCAGCCTGAATGAGACTTTCCCGTATCCAGACCCTGACAGCAGTTTCGCTGTCGCTGGCCGCTCATGTGGCGGGCGCCGCTATCTTCATCCCACCGGAGGCAACAATCGAGATCGCTGGCGGCGCCGCGACGAGTCAGTTGGTCATCGGAACCGCATTCGAAGACAGCTTGATGGCGGGAGAACCCGGTGAGGTGCTCACGCCCGTCGAGACACAACCAAACGATACGGAAGCTGTCGACCCCAGCGAGACGGCCTCTGTCGAACCGGTGGCAACGAACACAACCGAACAGGTCACGGAAGCAGCCATCCAGCCCACCACATCGGAAAACCTTCCGGTAAGCACGGACGTTCCTGACGTTGCAGCTCCGGTTCCGCCTGACCAGGCGGTTGCCGTCGAGATCGCGCCAACTCTTGCCCCCACAGCTTCCGAGCCGGTGCATAGTCAGTCTTCCGCGACAACGAACGCCGTTCCGGTGATCGAGTCCATGCCTGCGCAGTCGCAGGAACTGGCGTCCTTCTCCCCGACAAGCGAAATCCAGCCTGCAGCGGAACCGGAACCGCAGATAGCCCTTCCCGAGAACATCCCCCTGCCCGTGGCGCGCCCCGAGCCGCCGCGAACGGCAACGGCCAAACCCCTTGCACCGGCCCCGCAGAAGGCAAAGCCCGCGCCGATCAGGCCAAAGAAGTCCAGCCCAAATCGAGAACCAGAGCGCCCAGCATCCAAGCCTTCCCAGGCAGGTGACGGCGGCAAGCAGCGCGCCACAGCCAGCAAGTCCTCAAGCGGATCGGCCACAGCCAAACGCAACACCGCCGCCGGCAATGCATCGGTCTCGAACTACCCCGGAAAGATCGCCTCGAAGCTTCGCCGGGCCCTGCGCTATCCGCGCGAGGCGAAGCGGCAGGGAATACGCGGCGATGTTGTCGTTACTTTCGTCGTCGCCGGCAATGGCGGTATCAGCAACGTCCGGATTTCGCGAAGCTCCGGCTCGCCGGTGCTTGACGGGGCCGCGGCCGACGCCGTCCGCCGTGCCGCGCCGTTCCCGCCGATACCGTCGGGCGCCGGCCGTTCAAGCTGGTCCTTCTCCGTCCCGCTCGGCTTTACAAGGTAAGCATAAACTTACAATATACCACTTGGTCAGCGCCTCTCCTCTAGGATCATCTCCGCCGCTTTCTCCGCGATCATGATCACCGGAGAAGCAGTGTTGCCGGAAACAATTTTTGGCATGATGGATGCGTCGACGACACGCAGATTGCCTATGCCGTGCACGCGCAACCGGGCGTCGACCACCGCCCGGTCATCAGACCCCATCTTGCAGGTTCCCACCGGGTGAAAGATTGTTGTGGCGATATTGCCCGCTTCGCGCAACAGGTCGAGATCGGTCTCATGCATGGTGCCGGGAAGGATCTCCGTCGGCGAAAAGGGTTCAAGCGCCCGCGCGGTCATGATCTTTCGCGCCTGACGGATCGATGTGACGGCCACCTGCTTGTCGGCTTCGGCGCTCAGATAGTTCAACCGGATGTCGGGCTGCCGGTCGGCGTCTGCGGAGCCAATATGGCAGGAACCGACGCTTTGAGGCCTGAGATTGCAGACGGACACCGTGATTGCCGGGAAGGCGTGCAGCGGATCGCCGAGCTTGTCGGTCGACAGCGGCTGGACATGGTATTCCAGATCTGGCGTCGCAAGCGCCGGGTCGCTTTTGGTGAACATCCCGAACTGGCTTGGCGCCATCGACATCGGCCCGCTGCGCGACAGCGCATAATGCAGGCCGATCTGGATTTTCCCGATCAGGCTGTTGGCCTGCTCGTTCAATGTCCTGGTGTTCTTCACCCGAAAGACCGTTCGCAGTTGCAGATGATCCTGCAGGTTCTCGCCGACCCCTTTCAAGTCATGAACGACGGGAATGTCGTGCGCTGACAGGTGGCTGGCATCTCCGACGCCTGACAGCTCAAGCAGCTTCGGCGAATTGATCGCGCCGGCGGCAAGGATGACCTCCGAGCCAGCCTTCGCCAGAGTGTGCACACCCCTGTGTTCATAGCGGACACCCGTCGCCCGGCGCCCTTCGAAAACGATTCCGTGCGTATGCGCTTCTGTGAGCACCTGCAGGTTCTTTCGGCCACGCGCCGGCTTCAAGAACGCCTTGGCGGCATTCCACCGGACACCGCGATCCTGATTGACTTCAAAGAAGCCGGACCCTTCATTCGTGCCCGAATTGAAATCATCGGTTGGCTCGATGCCGAATTCCTTCGCACCCTCCTGAACCGCCTTGAGGATGTCCCAGACCACCCGCTGCCGGGACACCTTCCACTCGCCGCCCGATCCGTGGTTCGGATTGCCGCCGGCATGATGATCCTCGCTCTTGATGAAATAGGGCAGCACATCGTCCCATCCCCAGCCGGCATTGCCCATTTGCGCCCACTGATCATAATCGGCGGCCTGGCCGCGCATGTAGATCATGCCATTGACCGAGGTGCAGCCGCCAAGCACCTTGCCGCGAGGATAGACCAGTTGCCGGCCGTTGAGACCTGCCTCCGGAACCGTCTTCATCATCCAGTCGGTGCGCGGATTGCCGATACAGTAGAGATAGCCGATCGGAACATGGATCCAGTGGTAATTGTCACTCTTGCCGGCCTCCAGCAGCAGCACCCGGTTGTTCGGATCTGCCGACAGCCGGTTGGCGAGTACGCATCCCGCAGTGCCTGCGCCGACGATGATGTAGTCATAGCTGCCATGGGCAGCGGCTGTGTCAGGCATCGCGCAATTTGCTCCAGAAGCGTCTCAGATCCGCGCCAAGTTCGATGAACAACTCATAGCGCCGGTCATAATGCTTTCGCAAATCGCGATTCGGCGTGAACGATTTTTTCGCGCGGGTCATCTTTTCAACACCCGCCTCATAGGACGCCACAACGCCGGCACCACACCCAGCAGCAATGGCCGCGCCCAACGCGCCGGTTTCCTGGCAGGCGGCGATGGTGACCGGCTTGCCCAGCCCGTCGGCGAATATCTGCGGCCACACCTGGCTGCGCGCGCCGCCGCCCGAGAGTATCACGTCGTCGAACCGCACGCCGGCAGCTGTCAGCACCTCGATATGGCGCCGGTGTTCGAACATGACGCCTTCGTAAAGAGCGCGCAGCATGTGCCCCTCCGTGTGCCAGCCAGCTATCCCGTAAAAGCCTGCCCGCATCTCAGACCCGAGCCGCGCTCCATAGAGAAACGGATGGTACATCGGATCGTCGGGTGCCGGTTCTGTTTCGGCGACAAGCTGGTTGCAGTAGCCGAAGGGATCCTCATGATGCCCGCTTCGTTCGATGAACTCCCGCACATACCATTCGAGATTGGCCGCCGATGTCGCGCTCGACTCGATATTGAGATATCGCCCCTTGCCGAAACCCGACACCATGAACACCACTGACGCCGCCACCGGTTCAGCCGAGACAACCTGATTGATGCTCCAGGTGCCGACAATCACCGATGCCTGCCCGTTGGCGACCACGCCGGACCCGAGCGCGCACGCCACCACATCGAAGAATCCGGCAACGACGGGCGTACCCTCGTTGAGCCCGGTCAAGACGCTGGCTTCCGCGGTCACATGGCCCACGACGTCGCTCGGCTCCAGAAGATCGGGCAATTTGTCAAAGGAGTCTTCGAGCCCGTAAAGCCGCAAGAGATCGCGGTCGTAGACGCAATCCGGCATGCGCACCAATCCGCATCCGCTCATGTCGGAGACGTCGGAGACCAACCGGCCGGTGAGCTTGTAGGTAAGGAAGTCTTTACATAAGAGAACGGCAGCGGCCCTGGCATAGAGCTCCGGCTTTTCCCGCTTGACCCAGGCCAGCAAGGTCGGCGTTTGCGACGGCCATGGCTTCTGCAGACAGATCTGTTGCAACTGATCGCCGGTCTCTCCCGCAGCCAGTTCATCGGCAAGCCGTGCGGCACGACTGTCCAGAGACTGGATTCCCAGAAGCGGCTCGCAATCGCTGTCCAACAGATACAATCCGTTGCCGTGCCCGGCGCAGCCCACGCCTGCAATGTCACGGGCATCGATGCCTGCCTTGTCGATACACGCGCGAATGGCCTGATGCGCATTGCGCCACAGTTCGTTGAGATCGCGCTCGACAAAGCCGGGCTCAGGAATCGCGGTCTGGCCGTCAAGCGCGTGCATGGCAATCTGCTTGCCATCAAGGTCAAACAGCACCGCCTTGATCACCGTGTTGCCGGCATCAAGGCCCAGGAGATAACGCATTGGCTCAGCCACGATTGTAGATATCCCATGCTTCGTCGCCGGAGGCGCCGTGATGGATCATGGCCATCAGGGCGTTGACCACGGCTTTCGGATTGTCATGCTGATAGATATTGCGGCCATAGACCATCCCCTTGGCGCCCTGCGCCATCAGCGCGGCCGATTTCCGCAGCACCGTCTTCAGGTCCTCCTTGCCGCCGCCGCGCACCAGAACCGGCACGCGCGCCGTCTCGACGACCCGGTGGAAATCCTCGGGATCCGCCGTCGGGTCGGCCTTGATGATGTCGGCGCCCATTTCGCTGGCGAGCCGCACCAGCGTGATAATCTTCTCTGCATCGCCGTCAACCTGGTAACCCCCGCGCACATCATTGGGCAGCATCACCAGCGGCTCGATCATCAGCGGCATGCCGTAGGTGTGGCACGCCGCGCGGACCCGGCTGATGTTCTTCACACATTGGTGGAACAGGTCGGGCTCGTCGGGCAGCATGAACAGGTTGACGACCACGCAGGCGGCATCCATTTCGAGTGCGCCGATGATCGGCTCGTCATGGTTCTGCAGCGCCGACCACATCACGCGGTGGCGCTGGTCATTGTAGGGATTGCCCATGTCGATGCGCATGACCAGCGCCGGCTTGTCCTTTTCGGGCCGGCTTTGCAGCAGATCCGCCTGGCCGTAGGCCATCTGGATCGCGTCGGGCCTGGCCTCGATCAGCGTGCTGACGACGCTTTCCATGTTCTCAAGGCCCTTCAGGAAGCCTGGCTCGTTGCAGACACCGTGATCCAGGGCGACGTCCAGACAGCCACCATGGGTGAACATCCGGTTCATCCGGGCTTTTTGGCTCAGGCGCATTTGCTATTCCTTTCAAGGCTTCGCTGTTCCAGCATCTCCCGCGAGACACCATAAAAATCGTTGAGTTCGGTGATGAATGCATCCATCTGCTGCTGCATTTTCGGCTCATCCCAACCGAGTTCGGTTGCGGCGATCCCCGCGATCACCTTGATGAGATCGCTCGAAATCTCGCCGGTGATGGCGAGCGGCGTGCGGCGCAAAATCAGGTCGCTGAGCCGGACAACATGTTCGTGCCGGATCAGAAAGAGGATCTCGCCGCTGGTGATTGTCGTCCATGAGGCGAGCGGGTCGTCATGATTGCAGCCCGCGCAGAAGGCCAGCACGTCAGCCGCCCGCGCCCCGTAGAGATCGACCGAATGCGCGGCACGGTCCGGGCTGATTGCGAAACGAAGCGAAAGATCGCGGACCAGTTGTTCCGGGTCTGCGGGAAAACCTTCCCCGCCGCCAATGGCCAGATGCAAGGTCCCTGCCCTGCGCGCATGCCCCAATTCGGCCATCACTGCGTCGGCGGTTTGCTCGGCAAAGGCGCGAAAGGTCGTCCACTTGCCACCGACCATGCAGAATTGCGGAACAGGGCCCTCCAGCCGATGCACGAAGTGCCCGCGCGAGATCCGGCCGGTGAAGCTGTGGTCGCTCTTGGGCAGCGGGCGTATACCGCTGTAGCTGAAAATGACATCGCGATCGGAAACGGCAATTCCGGGGAAGGTCAGCCGCAGGGACTGGAGAATGTAGCTCTGCTCCTCCGGCTCGCAGCGGACTCTTTTCACCTGATCAACCCGGATATCGGTCGAGCCTGCCAGCACCTTGCCCAGATAGGGAAACACGATGCACACGCGGCCATCGGTGTTTTCGAAATAGACCATGTGTCCGCCAAGGGCGTCATGGAGCTGCTGATTGTCCAGAATGATATGCGAGCCCTTGGTCCCCGAGATCAAGGTTTCCCTAGGTTGGTCGCCTGCCGAAAGCTCCCTGATGGCCTCATTCAGCCAGGCGCCGGTGGCGTTGACAATTGTTCGGGCTGACACCGGAAACCGCGCGCCGGACTCCATGTCGGTGACCGAAAGCTTGGTCCCCTCCATTTTGATCTCCGTATAGTTCAGCGCCACGCTATCAGGCGCCAGGCGCTCCACATCGGTAACAAGCTCCACGCCGAGACGTTCGGGATGGCTGATCCATGCGTCGTGATAGACGGCCGAAAACCGCAACCCTCGGGTCAGGTCCGGCCAGCGGCGGAATGTTTCCCGTGCCCCGTGAAAACTGTGCCTGGGCAACACCCGACGCTTGCGGGTCACCCAGTCATAAAGAAGCAGGCCGATCTTGATCGGCACTGCGCCCCGGTTCGCCGGCTTGCTGCTCAGGCCCAGAAAGGCTGCGGCTCCATTGAAGAGGCCGGAAAACACTGAAGTAATCGGAATTGCTGTCGGAAGCGGACGGACAAAATGCGGCGCATTTTCAAGCAATGCATCGCGTTCGGAGAGGGATTCGCGGACAAGGTCGAATTCACCGTTCTCGAGATAGCGAAGCCCGCCGTGAATCATGCGCGAAGGCGCGGCGCTGCATCCCGAACAGAAATCATTGCGTTCAACCAGCAGCACGCGCAGTCCCTGCAGGGCGAGCTCCCGGAACACACCGATCCCGTTGATGCCGCCGCCAACGACGACGACGTCAAAAGCCCCGTCATGACGGATCTGATCAAGTCTGCCGCTTCGTTGTTTTGGCATGGCTTCTCCGTTCACCGCCACTTGAGACGATGTCCGCAACTGTTTCCGTTCATGTTCATGTCCTAGCCGTCGAGATCAGTCAGGTGCGTTCTCGCCGCCTCGCTTATCAAGTTGAGTTCCTCCGGCGTCAGGTGGATCGCCCCCGCTTTCGCGTTCTCGCGTGCCTGCTCCGGGTTCCGCGCGCCGCACAAGGAAAAGGTGATGCCCGGCTGCTGCACCGTCCAGGCAATGACGATCTGGGCATGGGTCGCCTGATGGCGCTCCGCGATCGGCGCGATTTCCCGCATCAGGCCCGCTATCTTTTCCCGGTTGGCCATCGAGAACCGCGGATTGTCCTTGCGTTGATCATCTCCGGAAAATGTCCGGTCAGGGCCGATCTTGCCCGAGAGCAGCCCGAGAGCCAGCGACGAATAGCTCAGCATCGACACGCCGTGCCCGGCGCAGATCGGCAGCAGGGTGCCCTCGATATCGCGCTTGACCATGCTGTATTCTTCCTGGATCGCGTCGAGCTGCCCCGCGGCGATATAGGCTTCGAGGTCATCGGCCGAAACGTTGCTGGCGCCGACGGAGCGGATCTTGCCCTGCGCCTTCAATTGTTCCAGCGCTTCCATCGTCTCGCTGACGGGCGTTGTCGGGTCCTGCCAATGGGTGATGTAGAGGTCGATGTAATCGGTCTTCAGGCGCGCGAGGCTCTGCTCGACTTCGTACACAATCGACTCCTTGCCGAGGTAGCGATGCACCGGCTTGCCGTCATAATCGAAGAAATGGCTGCCTTTCTGTGTGTGCCAGACAAGCCCGCATTTGGTCGCCAGGACCACCTTGTCCCGCCGCCCTTCAATGGCCTTGCCGACAATGGTCTCGGACAGCCCCTGTCCGTAAGCCGGCGCGGTATCAATCAGCGAGATGCCCGCTTCGATCGATTCCTGGATGGCGGCTATCGATTGTTTTTCCTCGGTACCGCCCCACATCCAGCCGCCGATGGCCCAGGTGCCAAGCCCCACCACGGAAGCTTCGATGCCGGACTTGCCGATCGGGCGGGTTATCATTTCATGCGACATGTCTTTCCTCTCGAAGTGTCTCAAGGACCGCGGTCGCGGTCTGCTCATCGATGATGAGCGAATTGAACAGGCGACCTGCAAGCGCTGCGCAGATCGGTTCAACCTTTTCCTCGCCCGACGCCACGCCAATGGTGAGCGGGCACTGTGTCAGCTCGCCAGGGTTCAGCGCGACTAGGCGGGAATTGAGCGGGTAGTCCGCGACCGATCCATCCTGCAGGATCAGATGCGCCAGGAACTCCCCCGTCACCCCGCCATCGAGCAGCAGCTGACGACGGGAATCGGGATCCGGATGCAGATCGAAATAGCTCGACCCAGCCGTGCGGATCGACCCGATGCCGACAACCGCGACAGCCGCGTTGCGGGCCAGATCGAAGACTTCCTTGATCGATCCCATTTCCATCAGCATGTCGCGCTGCTCGCGGCTTTCCGCAAACAGCGGCGCATGAACCAGCATGGCGGTGCCGCCCAGGCGTTCGGCCAGCTGCGTGGCAAGATGATTGACGTCGGTGTAATACTTGCCCTGAACGCCGCCGGTGAGCGGAACGACCTTCACATCGAAGGTCCGGTCGGGGTTGAGGTTCTGCACCATCGCGCTCACCGCCTTGCCGCCGGTAATCGCAATCACGTCGCCATCGCGAATGGTTTCAAGCAGCTGATTGGCCGCGGTGCGTCCGACCTGCTGCAGGTTTGTGTGCGGATTTCCCGGCACGGCCGGCGTGACCACGGCGTGAGCAAGATCGGTGCTGGCAATCAACCCGTTTTCGAGATCCACAAGCGGCTGATACGGGCTCTCGATGACAATCTTCACCATGCCCATTCGCTTGCCCTGGGCGATCAGCCGATTGACCTTCGATGTCGAGAGATTGAGCCGCAGCGCGATGTCCGACTGCTTCATTTCCTCGAGGTAATGAAGGCTCAGCACCGTGTACATCTGCCGGATAGCCTCAAACTCTGCCTTGTTTTCTACCATGTCCAGTTTCCAGTTTCGGTCGGTTCGATACTCACCGGCGCCGTTTGTTCAGATAATGATCGATCGTCACCGCGGAGAGCAGAATCGAGCCACGGATGATATCCTGCCAATAGACGGAGACATCGAGCAACGCGAGTGAACTCGAGACCACGGACAGCAGGATGACACCCAGTATGGCGCCAAGGATCGTCCCGGTTCCGCCAGACAGGCTGGCGCCGCCGATCACGGCCGCGGCAATGACGTTCAGCTCCATGCCGATGCCGAAGGTGGGCTGCGCCGAACCGAAGCGGGCCATGTAGATGATGCCGGCGACACCGCAGAGCGCCGAGCACAGCGTCGTCGTGAAGAACACCACATGCTTGGTGCGGATACCGGAATAGGCGGCCGCCTTCTCGTTGCTGCCGGTGTAGAACACCTTTCGGAAGATCGTGGTTCGCCTGAGCATGAAGTCGGAGGCGGCAACGACCACAAGAAATATGATGATGACCACCGGGATGACGCCGATGGAGCCCTGCCCGATGAACTTGAACTCGGGTGGAAGCGTGTATAACCCGAGCGGCCGTCCTCCGGTCCCGAGCAGGCAGGCGCCCCGGGCAATCACCATGACGGCAAGAGACACGATGAAATGGTGCAAGCCCACCACGGTGACGAAGAACCCCATGATTGCCCCGATGGCGGCACAGGCAAGAATTGCCAGGGCGGAGGCCGTCCATGGATCGACACCGGATAGAAACAACAGGCCGGCAATCACCATGGCAAGCGCCGTCACCGATCCGACCGAGAGGTCGATGCCGCCCGAAATCAGCAGGATCGTCATGCCGACCACGACGATGCCTTCGACCGCGAAGGCCATCGCCATGGCCCGCATGTTCACCCAGGTCAGGAAATAGGGCGAGGCGAACGACATGGCGATGAACAGCGCCAGGATAATCAGAACCAGCCCGGTTTCCCGCATCCGGAACAGCTTCTTCACCCGGTTGAGCGCCCGGTTTGTCGATTGGCTCTGCCGGTCGGGGTCGTCAAACACGGCGGCCTTGGGTTCCTGCGTCATTCCACGGCCTCCAACTGCCTGTCCAACACCGAGGCCAGATACATGATGTTTTCCTCCGTCATGTCTTGTCCAGCCAGTTCACCGCTGATCCGCCCCTCTCGCACCACCAGCACGCGATCGCAGACCCCGATGAGTTCCGGCAATTCCGATGAAATCATCACGATACCCACGCCCTTGCGCACAAGGTCGCGCAGGATGCGGTGGATTTCCGATTTTGCGCCCACATCAACGCCGCGCGTCGGCTCGTCCAGGAAAATGACCTTCGGATTGACCGACAGCAGCTTGGCGATCGCCACCTTCTGCTGATTGCCGCCCGAAAGATTGGACACCGGCTCGCCGACATGGCCGCATTTGAGGTTCAGCATGGCGCCAAGCCTTTCGGCCAGCCCGGTCTCCAGACCGTCATTCAGTATACCGATCGGTGAGGAAACCTGACGGAGCGACAAGGCCGAAATGTTCTCGGCGATCGACATCTCAAGAAACAGGCCATCTCCCTTGCGATCTTCCGACAGGTAGACGAGCCCTTCCTGAATGCTCTGCTGGTAGTCCGACGTGGCAAGGCTACGGCCGTTGAGCACCACTTCGCCCGTCACCTGTCCTTCAAGCTTGCAGATGCCCTTGACGATCTCGCTTCGCCCGGCTCCGATCAAGCCGCCGATGCCAAGGATTTCGCCTTGCTTGAGGTCGAAGGAAACATCGGAAAACCGGCGTTGCTCGGTCAGGTTGCGGACCGAGAGGATCACTCTCCCGGTCTTCTCGTCCTCGCCTTGTTTTTCCGGATAGAGCTTGTCGATGACGCGACCGACCATGGCATGGACGATCTCGGTCGGCGTGGTTTCGGCGACGTTGTGGGTTGCAATGTATTGCCCGTCACGGAACACCGAAACCCGGTCGCAATGGTCAAAGATCTCGACCATGCGGTGGGAAATATAGATGATCGATATGCCCTGTTTCACCAGCTTGCGCATGATGTCGAACAGGATCTGCGCTTCCTTCTCCGTCAGCGCCGCGGTGGGTTCATCGAGGATCAGCACCCGGCAATCCAGTGTAAGCGCCTTTGCAATCTCGACCAGCTGCTGCTGGGAAATCGACAGGCTCTGCACCAGCGCGGTGGGATCGATATCGCCCAGGCGGGCCAGAACGTCGCCTGCCTTCTGCGCCAGTCTCGCATAATTCATCAGCGGCGCGCGACTGATATTGGTGGTGGCCATGAAGATGTTTTCAGCGACGCTGATGTCGGGACACAGCGCAATTTCCTGATGCACGAAACCGATGCCCAACCTTTGGGCGATTGCCGGAGATGCGATCTCGACCGGCTTTCCGTCAAAGCGGATCTCGCCGCTGTCGGGTCGCAGGATCCCGTCGATGATGTTCATTAGGGTCGATTTGCCTGCGCCGTTTTCGCCTGCAATGGCGTGGATCTCTCCCTTGCGCAGGTCAAACCGCACGTCACGCAGCGCCTGAATAGGGCCGAACGCCTTGCTTAGATTGCTAATCTCGAGGATCAGGTCTTTGCTCATAACCGTCACTGTATTGCTGTTCCTGAGGAGATTTCTGCCGTTGGCTTTAGTTGCCCGCGCCACGCCATCGTAAGCGCGAGCAACCTTTTTATTGCCGGAATTGCCCGGATGCCCGATCAGCTGGGGTCCCGGCCTTCCATGTAGGCGTTGAGATCAAAGGAGTCGGCGTTGTCCTTGGTGATCACCGAGAACCCGTTGTCGACATAGGGGATCTGAACCGGGTTGAAGCCGGAGACCTTGTAGTCGTTGAACGGATCGAACATGTCCGAGTGGGCAGCCATGAACAGCGAGACAAACCCCATGAAGCCCTGCATGCCCTGGTTGGGGTTGAGCGCCATGTGAATGTTGCCGGCCTTGATATGCTCGAGCGTCGTCGGCGTTACATCCGCATGCATGATCAGCACATCGGCCTTTGCCTCAAGCACCGCAGCCACAGCGCCTTCCGCGGAGCCCGCTTCCGGAATCCACAGGGCGCCGAGATTCGGGTTGGCCTGCAGCATCGAGGCCGTCGCCCTATAGGCGGCATTGCTGTCCTGGTTGGACGCCTGCCGGCCAACCAGCTTCATGTTCGGATAGTGTTCTTCCATGTAGGAGAGCAAGGCCGTGACGCGCAGGTCGTGGTTGCTCTGACCTGGGTTTTCCAGCACCGCATATTCCGCGCTGTCGCCGATCTGCTTGACGATCTCTTCCGCCGCGAACTTGGCTTCCGCCAGATTGTCCGAGGTGATGTAGGCAGTGCGCTTCGAGTTCGGCGAATCCGCCGCGAATGTCACGACCTCGACGCCGCCATCGATCGCGCGGTCAATCGGCTCGATGAACGGATCCGACTGCATCGGATGCAGTAGGATGCCTGCAGGCTGCTTGACCAGATCCTGCTCGAACGAGGCGATCTGTTTCGTGATGTCGTAATCGGGCGTGCCTGAAAACACCGTTTCGCAGCCCATTGCTTCGGCGGCCTGCTTGAATCCCTGGTAGACTGGCACCCAGTAGGGATGAGCCGACACCATCACATTCATGATGTAGGTCTCACCCGGTTCACACTGGAACTTGCTTTGAGCTGACGCCGCGCTTGGAAATACGAATGCGCTTGTCACCGTGGCTGCGGTCAATGCCACAGCCCATTGAACGATTTTCATGATGTTCCTCCACGTTACATCTTGCCTCTCTCCCAGCCGCCATAGAAAACGGCTTTCCTGCAAGATATTTCAGCATGCGATTTAAATCGCAGAACAGCGATCTAATCCATCAGCAACAAGCCTGTCAACAAGTCTTGTATTTTTTTCATATAGTGAAATTTATTTCATTCGAAGCGTTTGTCAATCCAGAACCTGAGCGCAGGCTCAGGTTGGCGCCAGGTGCCAGCGGACGGCCGACTTTCCTGTGTCTTGTAAAGGACTTGTAGTGCCGTGTCAGGCTCGGGGATCATGCCGGAAAGCTGAACAGATCCGCATCGCGGTCCTTTTTCCCGCTGATCGCCGCCTTGATGACTTCAGCAGCGATCTTCGAGAAAGTGATGCCGTTTCCGCCGAAGCCCATGACGGCGTAAACATTCTGCAGCCCCGGAACCGGGCCGATGAAAGGCAGCCCGGTGGTCGTGTTGCCGAACGGTGCGGCCCAGCGGCTGTGCGGCGGATACAGGCTGACACCCAGCAGCGCTTCGACCTTGCTGACAATCCTGTCGGTGTTGGCCTTAAGCCTTGCCGGATCGTCAAACGCCTCTGCACTGTCCTCGTCCTCGCCGCCCGCAATGATGCTGCCGTCGCCTGACATGCGCAGATAGAGGTAAGGGTCGCTTGCCTCCCAGACCAGGAAGCCGGGCAGCCATGAGGGCACTGCAGATCGCGGCTTTACGGCAATCGCCCAGGTCGAGATGATCGAGTGCTTCGGACTCTCCAGCCGCCTTAAAAATTCGTAGCCGGAACAGAAAACCACATGCCGGGCGATGATCAGTTGGCCGTCAGCGGTCGAACAGGCCACATGCCCTCCCGCCGGCAAGACATCGGTGATCTCGATCGGGCTCACCACCTTGAGCCCTCGCCCCTGGGCGGTCCGGATCAGGCCGGCGGTCAGTTGAGCCGGATTGGCCGAGGCGGAATCCTGCGAGACGATCGAGGCGGCGCGGTCGATGCCGAACTCCGTTCCGGTCGCGGCGCGGTCGAGGAGCCTCGCGTCTATCCCGGCCACCTCCCGCAACCGGGCTTCGGCCCTGAGCGCGCGCGGACCCAGTTCATCCCCCGCAAGATAAAGCGTACGCTTGGGCTCCATGGAACAGTCGAGATCGAGCTTGCCCGCCAGATCGACCAGCGAGCGGACCGCATCCCTGGATCGTTGCCAGGCTCGAATGGCTTTTTCCTCGCCGATCTTGCGCTTGAGAACGTGAAGCGGAACGTCGATCTCGTGCTGGATCATCGCCGTGCTGTCGAGACTGCTGCCGCGCACCGGCCGGCGCCTGTCGACCATCATCACATCCCGCCCGCCATTGCAAAGATGCTCGGCCATCAAGGCGCCGCTGATCCCGCTGCCGACAATCAGAATGTCGCAGGTCTGAGACGGTAGCCTTTCGAAATGACGCACCGAAATGCGCGGCGTCTTCGCCCAATAGGATGTATTTTCGTGAAGGTTTTTCTTTTCGACCAGGTCGGCATTGGCGTTGGTCCGCGTTTCAGACGTCATGACAGTCCCCTCTGGCTGAGCCTGGCTCAACGGAGACCGGATCATAACGTTCCACGCAGCATCCCAACGGAGGGGAGTATCCGCGCATTGCGGAGGAAAGAACCTGCACTGCGCAGCCTCTGGCAGCCCTCGGGCACCTAGCCCGGCGACGGGGCAGATCAAACCGGAACGGGTCGTGGCACCGGGTTTCGCAAACCCCGTGCCACTGCCACTTCCCGATCAGCTGTGCGTGATCTTCGTGCCCAGCACTTTCAGGCACTCTCGCATGAAGGCGGCAAGCCCGGTCCAGCCCTTGGCCGAGACCATGTTGCCATCGACGTAGGCCTCGGTCGGCTTTACATCGATATAGGTGCCGCCGACGGCGGTCACTTCCGGCTCGCAAGCTCCCAGTCCGGCGACCTTCCTGCCCTTCAGCACGCCGGGCACAGCCATGAGGATCTGGACGCCGTGGCAGATCGTGAAGATCGGTTTTCCGGTGTCGTGGAAATGGCGGACCATGGCCTGCACACGCTTGTCCGTGCGGATATATTCCGGGCCACGCCCCCCCGCCGCATAGACGGCATCATAGTCCTCGACCTTCACTTCCGAGAAGGTCTTGTTGATGTCGGCGTAATGGCCGAGCTTTTCGGTATAGGTCTGGTCGCCCTCGAAATCGTGCAGCGAGGTCTTGATCCGGTCGCCCGCCTTCTTGTCCGGGCAGACGACGTGGACGGTATGGCCCACGGCCTCCATCCCCTGCTGGAACACGAAGATCTCGTATTCCTCCGTGAATTCCCCCGTCAGCATCAGTATCTTCTTGCCACCCATACTCTGTCTCCTCCTGGTTGGTCGTTCTTGAAATTGCCCGGCGCCAGTGCCGGGAATAAAGGCCTGGTCAATGACCCTGCCGGCAGCCGCACCGGGTAATCAGTCCGGGTCACTGACAGTCCATCCGCGATTGTCGGCGCCGAACACTTCGTGGCCGGTCTCGGTCAGGATCACCGTATCCTCGAGCTTGATGTAGCCGCGCCGCGGATGCTGCATTGTCGTTTCCACCGACAGCACCATGCCCGGCTGGAAGGGCGTGTGCGCGTCAGATCCCTGGTAGGCGACCGGGTGATTTGTCATCAGGAACGGCGCCTCGTGGCTGATCAGCCCCATGCCATGGGCGAAGAAATCATTGTGCGCGGCATTGGGGCCGCGCCGGAGCTCGGCTTCTCCGGCTGCGATCATCTCCGCGCCGGTCTTTCCGGGCGAGATCTGCGCGAAGGCCGCCTGCTGTACCGATTCAACCTCGGCCAGAACGTCTTTCAGCTCGGCATCCGGTTCTCCCAGCACGCCCATGCGGCAGATATCACCGATATAGCCATGCAGATTGCCGCCGGAATCGATCGACATGACCTCGCCTCTGTTCCATGTCTGGCTGGACCCGGCGCGGACGTGGCTGTCGCCGAGCGTCAGAAGGCAATACTCGAAGGTCAGTTCGCGCGCCGTTTCCTCCTGGCGCAGCCGTTCAATGATCTCGAATTTCGACGTCCCCTGGCGCGCAGCCTTGATCGTCGCCTGCATCGAGGCGCTGATCCGCGCTGTCGCTTCGCGCAGCAGATCGAGTTCAGGTTGCGTCTTGATCATTCTGAGCCGGGTCAGCAACATGCTGGCATCAGTGAACTGCGCCTGCGGCAAGGCGCCCGCAACTGCATCAAAGCCATCCTTGGGCATGAAGCCCGCTTCAAAGCCGATCCGCCCGCTGGCGATGCCGCATCTCTGAAGATGCTCGGCCACCGCTTGCATGGTGTCGACCGACCCCCAGTGGTCGGGGCGGAACTCCGGCACCCAGAACGGCGTGATCCGGTGTTCGTGGATTTCCATCTTGTTGGCGAAATAGCCGGTCTTGCCGGCGTCGCCGCGAATATAGACGAAGGCCGGCAGGTAGCGGCTCTGGCCGATGGCGTCCATGGCCGCGAAGAAGATGAACTGGTAGCCGCCGAGCAGGTAGCGGACATTGTGCTTCGAGGTGGCGACCAGCGCATCAAGCCCCGCCGCCGCCATGGCGGCATCAAGGGCTTCGAAGCTGTAGGGCAGGTCGTCCGGCGAAGCGGCATGCAGAGGCGCGATGGGGGTCATCATGAAGTTCTCCCGGTGTCAGGCGTGCGGCGGATGGACGAGGCGGAAATCGGGCAAGTCGCGCAACAATTCCTCGGGTCCTGCGGGGCTGTAGACGACGAACAGCTTCATCGGCGCGTCGCCGGTGTTCAGCGTCGAATGGAAGCGGCTTTCGGGCACGAAGATGGTGCAGCCGGCGCGCACCTGTTCGGTCACCGGATTGCCCTCGGTGTCCTCGACCATCTGTTCGCCCGCGCCTTCCAGCACATAGATGATCTCTTCGGAGCCTGGGTGATTGTGGCGGGCGTGACCCTGGCCGGGCGGCACATGGACGACGCCGGCGGAGAACTTCCCCGCCCCGTTGACCGACGGGCCGCAGGTCACCGTCAGATGGCCCCAGTCGAAGGCGAAGCGGTCGACGGCGTCGGGATAGATGAAAAAACGCTCGCTCATGCTTTGGTTTCCTTGAGGTTGGGCAGGGATTTGAAGGTGCGGATCTGGTCGCGAATGGCGATTTCCGCCGGCAGCCGCTCGGCAGAGCTCGCGCCGTAGAAGCCGTGACAGCCGTTGCAGCGCGACAGGATGTAGGCGGCGTCATCGGGCATCGAGATCGGTCCGCCATGGCATAGGACGAGAATGTCGCCGCGCACCGCGCGCGCCGCCGCCGCGATCGCGTCGATCTCGCCGACGCAATCATCCAGGCTCTTGGCCGAGGTTGCACCGATGCTGCCGCCGGTGGTGACCCCCATATGCGCGACGATGAGATCGGCGCCAGCTCTCGTCATGGCCTCGGCTTCTTCAGCGTTGAAGACATAGGGCGTGGTCAGCAGATCGAGATCATGCGCCTGAGCGATCATGTCGACCTCAAGGCCGTACCCCATCCCCGTTTCCTCAAAGCTCTGGCGCATGGCTCCGTCAAACAGGCCGATGGTCGGGAAGTTCTGCACGCCGGAAAACCCCATGGCTTTGAGCTCAGTGAGGAATTGCGGCATCAGCGCAAAGGGATCGGTGCCGTTGACCCCAGCCAGAACCGGCGTGTGGCGGACCACCGGCAAAACTTCCACAGCCATTTCCTTGACGATCTCGTTGGCGTTTCCGTAGGCAAGCAATCCTGCGGCGGATCCACGGCCCGCCATGCGGTAACGACCCGAATTATAGATGATGATCAGGTCGATGCCGCCCGCCTCCTCGGCCTTGGCCGACAGACCCGTGCCGGCGCCGCCGCCAATGATGGGGACACCCGCCGCCGCCATGGCGGTCAGTCGGCTGAGGATTTCCTTGCGGGGGATGGCTGGCATGATTGGCTCTTTCAGATGATTGAGAGGAAGGCGTCGGCGGCGGCCCTGGCGAAAGCCGGGTCGTTGATGTGCAGCGGCAGGCGCTCGATGCGCCGGTTGGCGGATGGCTCGAAGGCGGATTCGAGGGCGGAAAAAAGCGCCTCATCGGCTTCCGGGTCGAAGAACGCACCGTCCTCGATGTCGAGCGCGGACACACCCTTCTCCGGAATGAGAAATCTCAGCGGGCCATTGCAGGCGCTCAACTTGCGGCCGATCCAGGTGCCGATCTGGCGGCACTCATCCGCGGACGTCCGCATCAGGGTGACGTTCGAATTGTGGTGGTAGAAGCGCCGTCCGGCAAAGCCAGCGGGAACCGTCTCGGGCGCCCAGAAATTGACCATGTCGAGTGCGCCTGCCGAACCGACATAGGGCACGCCGGTGCGCGCAATCGCATCGAAACGTTCCGGCGTGGCGGGCAGAACGCCACCGACCAGCATGTCGCAAACCTCGGTGGTTGTAATGTCAAGCACGCCTGCAAGGACACGATCATCAACGAGTTTTTCCATGGTTCGTCCGCCCACGCCGGTGGCGTGGAAGACCATGCAATCAAATCTGTCCTTGAGATGATCGATGGTCGCGGTCACGCCGTGCGTGGTGACGCCGAACATGGTCAGGCCGATGGAGGGAAGCCCGTCCGTCTGGACATGGGGTGCACGCACCATCCCCGCCATGGCCTCGGCGGCGTTGTGCAGGATCATCCGGCTCAGCCGGTTGAGCCCGGCGAAATCGCTGACCGAGGGCATCATGATGATGTCGGAAATATCGACATACGGCGCCACATCGCCGGAGGCGAGCGTCGAGACCATGATCTTGGGCAGGCCATAGGGGAGTTCGCGCATGCCGGCGGTGATGATCGATGTGCCGCCGCCACCGCCGATTCCGATCATGCCCGCAATATCGTTGCGCCCAGCGCTAAATCGCGAGAATGCGGTCGCCATGGCGCTGACGGCGGCGCCCCGGTCATCGACCTCCAGCACCGCTTGCGCCCCGTCCGGATGATGCCGTGCCACGTCACCGGCGGCAATGTCGACATCGACTGACGGCGCGCGGGTTCCCACGTCGACGCGCAACACGGCGACGCCCGCATGGGCGATCCTGTCGGCCAGATAGGCGAGCTCAGCCCCCTTGGTGTCGGCGGTACCGACCACGTAGACATATCTCAAGACTTCCTCCCCTCACGCCAGCCCGCCCGCTCCCTGACACCCGGCCGCCGTTCGGCAGACCCCAAAATACCGGTTGCCAATTTTTGAGACGCAAGTATCATATTGGTATGAACATCTCATTGAAGTCAACTCAAACACCTGTACCCCCAGAACGAGGCCCCCGTGCCCGCACCCGGAAACTGATGGTGAAAACGGCGTGTCGCCTGATGCAGGCTGGCCTGACCCCGTCGGTCAGCGAGGTCGCGGAAGCCGCCGAGGTCTCGCGCGCGACGGCCTACCGGTATTTTCCGAGCGAAGTGGCGCTGGTGCACGCTGTAGTGGACGAAGCGCTTGGCCCGATACTGAACTGGAAAGGCAAGTCTCTGGACGCCGAAGAACGCGTGCGCGACCTGTTCGAAACGTCCTTGCCGCGCATAGCCGAGTTCGAGGCGACCTTCAAAGCGGCGCTGCGCTTGTCGCTGGACCAATGGGCGCGCGCGCAGGGTGGAACGCTGGGAGAGGAGCCCAGATTCACGCGCGGGCATCGCATCGACCTGCTCGGGGATGCCCTTGCGCCGCTGCGCGGCACGCTGCCGGACGATAGCTTTGACCGGCTCGCACAGGCGCTCTCGCTGATCTTCGGTATCGAGGTTTACACAGTGCTCAAGGACATCTGGGGGCTGTCTTCCGACCAATCTTCCAACGTCGCGAAATGGGCCGCCTGTGCCCTGGTCAGAGCTGCCGTCGCCGAGGCCCGATTGCAGGCAGCGACAGAAGGGAAAGGTTGATCTGGTCTTACCAATCATGGCATTGTCCATTTGCTGAAAGATAGCGGTAGCCGCTTCGACTGTAGAATAAATACCAATTATTCTATATTATAGAGCATTTCCGTCATAATAAACAGAAAAAGACACAATCACCGCAAAACGGAAGTGCTTGACCATCTTGGGTTTTGGTAATACCAATTTTGGATCAACCGTGACAGTGGAGGGTCACCAATTACGCCGAAGGAGTGAATGATACCGGCAACGGCCCGGGCTCGCGGCAATAACGCCCCGACTCCCCTTCGCCCTGCCGACGAATGAAAACCGAATGTGCACCAATGGGAGGAAATCATAATGCGCAAGAAACTTATAGGCATGGCAGGAGGGCTTGCCCTGGCCCTGGCCAGCAGCACCTCGGTGCTGGCACAGGAACTGACCATATTCTGGGCCGAGTGGGACCCGGCCAACTATCTTCAGGAACTGGTCAACGAGTATGAGGCCGAAACCGGCGTACAGGTAACGGTGGAAACCACGCCCTGGTCGGATTTCCAGACCAAGACGTTCACCGAGTTGAACGCCAAGGGATCGGCCTATGACATGGTGGTCGGAGACTCGCAGTGGCTTGGCGCCGCGTCCGAAGCCGGCCACTACGTGGACCTCACCGAGTTCTTCAACAAGCATAATCTTGGTGAAGTGATGGCGCCGGCGACGGTGAAGTACTATGCCGAATACCCGTCCAGCTCCGGCAAATACTGGGCTATCCCGGCGGAAGGCGACGCGGTCGGCTGGTCCTATCGCAAGGACTGGTTCGAGGATCCTGCGGAGATGGAGGCGTTCAAGGCCAAGTATGGCTACGACCTCGCAGTGCCTGCCACATGGGCCCAGATGCGCGACATCGCGGAGTTTTTCCATCGTCCTGATCAGGGCCGCTACGGCATCGCCATCTACACCGACAACTCCTATGACGGCCTCGTCATGGGCGTTGAGAACGCGATCTTCTCCTACGGGGGCGAGCTCGGAAACTACGAGACCTACGAAGTCGACGGCATCATCAATTCGGAGCAGAATATCGCGGCGCTTGAGATGTACCGCGAACTCTACGGCTTCACGCCTCCGGGCTGGGCGAAAACCTTCTTCGTGGAGAACAACCAGGCGATCACCGAGAACCTGGCCGCGATGAGCATGAACTACTTCGCGTTCTTCCCGGCACTCACCAACGAGGCGTCTAACCCGAATGCCAAGGTGACCGGCTTCTTCGCCAATCCGGCAGGTCCGGACGGCCACCAGTTCGCCGCACTTGGCGGACAGGGCATTTCGGTCATCTCCTATTCGGAGAACCAGGAAGAATCGATGAAGTTCCTGGAATGGTTCATCAAGGACGACGTCCAGAAGCGCTGGGCCGAACTTGGCGGTTACACTGCGAGCGCCGCGGTGCTCGAATCGGAGGAATTCCAGAACGCAACGCCCTACAACAAGGCCTTCTATGAAACCATGTTCAAGGTGAAGGACTTCTGGGCGACGCCGGAATATGCGGAGTTGCTGATCCAGATGAACCAGCGCATCTATCCGTATATCACGGGTGGCGAGGGTACGGCCAAGGACGCACTCGACTCGCTTGCGACGGACTGGAACGCCACGTTCAAGAAGTACAACCGGGTCCAGTAATCCCCGTTCTTGCCGGAGGGGGCGCACCCGCCCCCTCCGTTATTGTCTCTGCATTTCAAAGAGGAGGTGGCTGTGGCCACTGCAGTCCTGACGACGCTGGATCCCCAATCGCGCGCCGCATCCCGCGGCATGAGCGATCTGTCGATCCGCAACCTGTTCATCATCCCGACGATCGTCTTCCTGATCGTGTTCAACATTTTCCCGCTGCTCTATTCGCTCGGCTATTCGTTCACCGATTTCCGCGCCTCTTCCAGCGCGCCAGCCAATTTCGTCGGATTGCAGAATTACCGCGACCTGCTCGCCGACCCCTTCATCTGGAACAACTTCACCATCACCGCGAAATACGTGATCGTATCGGTTGTCGGCCAGGTGATCGTGGGCTTCGGCGTGGCGCTGCTTCTCAACCGCGACATCCCTTTCAAAGGCCTGCTCACGACGCTGCTTCTGTTGCCGATGATGCTGTCGATGGCAGTCGTCGGCCTGTTCTGGAAGCTGCTCTACGACCCGTCCTTCGGCATCATCAACTACGCGCTGGGCCTTGGCACCTTCGAATGGCTGTCCAACCCGAACATGGCGCTGTATGCGGTGGCATTGACGGATATCTGGATGTGGTCTCCCTTCGTGATGCTGCTGTCGCTGGCCGGTCTCTCCGCGGTGCCAAAGCATCTCTACGAGGCGGCGGCGATCGACAGGGCCGGCTCTTTCTACACGTTCTTCCGCATCACCCTGCCTCTGGTCGCGCCGATCCTGATGATCGCGATCATCTTCCGCACCATGGAGGCGTTCAAGACCTTCGACCTTGCCTACATCCTGACCAGCCAGCCGACCACGGAAGTGATCTCGATCCGGCTCTACAAGATGGCGTTCCAGGAATGGCAGACCGGCATGTCCTGCGCGCTGGCCTACATCGTCCTGATCATGGTTCTGGCGATCACCAACATCTATGTAAAATATCTGAACAAAGTGAAGGAACGCTGAGATGGCCGCTGTCCGTACCAGTGGCGAAAGGACCACCAATCGCCTGGCGATCGTTCTGGTCCTGATCATCACGATGATCTTCCTGGCGCCGATCTACTGGATCGCGTCCACCGCGTTCAAGCCGCGCAATCTGGCGACCACGATTCCGCCCACGGTGATCTTCACGCCCGAAATCTCGCCCTTCGTAAAGCTCTTCACCAAGCGCTCGCAACTGCGGGCTGCGCCGACGCCAGAGGAATACGAGGCAGCACCCTGGTGGGAAAGGCTCGTCTTTGACGGTGGTGAGAAGGTGGTTCGCTCGGGCCGGGGCGAAGTGCAATTGTCGGGCTATCCGAGCCGCTTCATGAACTCGCTCATCGTCGCCATCACCTCAACCGTGCTCGCCGTCGGCATGGGCACGTTCACAGCCTACGGCTTCTCGCGCTTCAAGGTGAAGGGAGAGCAGGACCTGCTCTTCTTCATTCTGTCGACCCGAATGCTGCCCCCCGTGGTGGTGGCGATTCCCATGTTCCTGATGTATCGCGCCGTCGGCCTCAACGACACACATCTCGGCCTCATCATCCTCTACACGGCCTTCAATCTGTCGTTTGCCGTCTGGCTGATGAAAGGCTTCATCGACGAAATCCCTAAGGAATACGAAGAGGCGGCGCTGGTCGACGGCTACACGCGCATGCAGGCCTTCTTCAAGATCGTCATCCCCGAAGCCGCCACCGGCATCGCCGCCACGGCCGTGTTCTGCTTCATCACCGCGTGGAACGAATATGCCTTCGCGCTGATCATGACCAACCGCCGCGCCCAGACCGCGCCGCCCTTCATCCCGAGCCAGGTCGGCTCCGGCCTGCCCGACTGGACCGTGATCGCATCCGGCACGTTGCTGTTCCTGCTGCCGGTCGCGATTTTCACCTTCCTCCTGCGCAACCATCTCTTGCGCGGCATGTCCTTCGGAGCGATCCGCAAATGAGTTTTCGCAGCATCAACCAGCGTTTTCTAGCCCCGGGGGCGCAGGGCCTGATGATCTTCGGGATCATTTCCCTGTGCCAGCCGTGGAGCGTGTTTCTGCATCAGTACGGCGTCACCATGACTCTCTTCGGTCTCATTGCCTTCATGATCACCTCCAAGATCGAGCCCGATCCGGAGGTCGAGGAAAGCTACATCGAGGAGTCGCTCGATGTGCTGGAGATCAATGACCATGCCAGCAAGAATGGCTCAAAGACCGCAGGGAGCCACTGATGGCGCAAATCGACATTCAGAACGTGCAGAAGTTCTTCGGTCATCTGCAGGTTCTGAAAAACCTGAACCTGACCATCGCCGACGGGGAATTCGTCGTCATGCTGGGCCAGTCGGGCGGCGGCAAGACCACCGCCTTGCGCGCCATCGCCGGGCTCGAATCCGTCACCTCAGGCAAGATCCTGATCAACGGCACCGAGGTGCAGGACCGCAAGGCCGCCGATCGCGACATCGCCTTCGTGTTCCAGTCCTTCTCGCTCTACCCGCACATGACCGTGCGCGAAAATATCGCGTTTCCGCTGCGCGCGGTGCGGATGAAGGCGACCGAGCGCGACAAGGCCGTCAATGAGGTGGCCGGGATCCTGCAGATCGCCGAGCATCTCAACCGCAAGCCTTCGGCGCTGTCGGGCGGCGACATGCAACGCGTGGCGATCGCACGCGCGCTCGTCAGGCGCCCGCAGGCGCTCTTGATGGACGAACCGCTGGGCGTGCTTGACGCCAAGCTGCGCGAACAGATGCGCGCCGAAATCAAGCGCCTGCACATTGCTCGCGGCTCGACCTCGGTTTATGTCACCCACGACCAGATTGAGGCGATGAGCCTGGCCGATCGCATTGTCATCCTGCATGACGGCGTGTTGCAGCAGGTGGGTGCGCCCGACGAAATCTATCTGCACCCGACCAATCTTTTCGTGGCGAAATTTGTTGGCTCACCGGTGATGAACATCAACGGTGTCCGCATCGACGGAAACGGCGTTACCCTCAGCGGCGCCGACGCCAGCTTCAGTTTTCCCGACGATGCACTGGCCAGTGTGCGTGGCACAGCGGCCGATCTGACGCTCGGCGTCCGCCCCGAGGCGGTGCTGCTCCAGCACCAACAGACCGAAGGCTATATAGAAGTGCAAACAACCAACATCGAACCACTGGGCAGCCATGACATCGTCGATATCGGACTTGGCGAGGCAGTGCTTCGCGCCCGCACCGAGAGCGGGTTCATCTCGGGCGAAGGCCAGCGGGTCTGGGCCAGGCTCGATCCGGCCCAAGCGCATTTCTTTGATACGGCCACTGGCCTCAATTTGCGGGGAGCAAACTGATGGCCGACATCGCATTGCAGGGCGTTACCAAGAAATTCGGCGCAAACATCGCATTGCGCGATCTGGACCTCGACATCAAGGATGGCGAGTTCTTCGTGCTGCTGGGTCAGACCGGAGCCGGCAAGACAACCACGCTCAGGGTGATTGCGGGGCTGGAAAAGCCAAACTCGGGCAAGGTCATACTCGACGGGCAGGACGCCACCAATTGGAACGCCGCCGAGCGCGACGTGGCGCTGGTGCTGCAGCAATACTCGCTCTATCCGCGCCTGACTGTGCGCGGCAATCTGGAGTTCCCGCTGAAATCCCGCACGCACAACCTCACCGCCGCCGAAATAAAGGACCGGGTCGACCGCGTCGCCGAGACGCTGCAGATCACCCGGCTGCTTGACCGAAAGGTCGAACGCCTGTCGGGCGGCGAGATGCAGCGGGTCTCGATCGGCCGCGCGATCGTGCGCAAGCCGCGCGTGTTTCTGATGGACGAGCCGCTGTCGGCGCTCGACGCCAATCTGCGCGATGTTCTGCGCGTGGAGCTCAAGAAACTGCACAGCGAGTTGGGCGCGACCTTCGTGTTCGTCACCCACGACCAGGTCGAGGCCATGTCGATGGGCGACAAGATCGGCGTGCTCAACAAGGGCCGGCTGGTGCAGGTCGGGACCCCGTCCGAGATCTATGCGAAGCCGATCAACACCTTTGTTGCGCGTTCGGTGGGCACGCCGCCGATGAACCTGCTCGACGGCACCTTGCGGGCCGGTACGGCGGTTCTGGATGCTGGCGGGTTCACCCTGCCCGTCACCAGGATTCATGGAGCGGACGGCGCCCGAATCAGGTTCGGGATCCGGCCCGAAAACATGGTGCTTGACGGCAACGGACCAGCATCGGGCCGTGTTTTCGACGTTGAGAACCACGGAGTCATCAAGATCCTGACCCTGGATGTCAACGGCACACATCTGCACGCCACCGTGTCGGCGCAGACGAAGGTACAGATCGACGAGGTGGTTCCGTTTGGCTGGAGGTCCGAGAAGGTGTTGTCCTTCGACCCGACAAACGGGCGCAATCTGGATCTCGACTGACAGCGCGACTGTCAGAGGCAGCGATCTTGCATACCCCTCCCGGAGTGGAGCGGGTCGCAGGAGAGCAAGACTCCCGCGACCCGCTCCGGAATTGGTCTTTCACTCAATTGCGCACATCGAAACGGGCGCAATAATTTCGCCAGGCGGCCGGATTGCAGAAATTGAGCGGCTTTTCGCCCGAGAGAACCCGCCGTGTTTCCATCACAACGCCCTGCCCCATGCGGAGCATGCTTTCCTCGGTGATGCCAGCCATGTGCGGCGTCAAGATGACGTTCCGCATCGACAGGAAAGGATGATCTCCCGGTAATGGCTGGCGATCGAACACATCCAGAACCGCACCGCCGATCGCGCCGGATTGAAGCGCCTCGACAAGCGCCTGTTCGACGACAACCGGGCCACGGGCGACATTGACCAGCACTGCGCCTGACTGCATCAGCGCCAGTTCGCCCGCGCCGATCATGCCGCGGGTCTTGTCATTCAGCGGACAGGCCAGCACGACAACGTCGCTGTGCGCCAGCGCATGGGCCAGATCCACAGGCGCGGCACCCTCCGGCAGGGCCTCCCGCCTGCTGGTGACGGCAAGGACCTTCATGCCGAATCCCGCGTGCGCGATCCGGCACACCGCAGTGCCGACATTACCCATCCCAACGATGCCTATCGTTCGTCCGCTCAATTCACGGCCATGGTCGGAATGCGCCCGTGCAACGCCCCAGCCTGCCGATCTCAGGTCGGCGCTGACACAGGGATAGCGGCGCAGCAGGGCAAGCGAAGACCAGATGCAATGTTCGGCAACCGTGACGGCGTTGACGCCCGGCACATTGGCCACCAGAACTCCGGCCTCGGTTGCGGCGTCGAGCGGGATCATGTCGAGCCCTGCCCCATGCCGAACCGCAGCCTTCAGGGTTTTCTCCCGACTGAAGATCTCGGACGGGATGGGCGCGCGCACGACGATGATCGACGCGCCGGCGCTTTCGCGCAGGATAGCCGCTGGCGACGGCTCGCTGGCGATCATCAGCTTTCCGAGCGTAGCAAGCTCGGCTGTCACATCGGGATGAAGCGGATGGGTCGAAAAGATCATGTCTGACATCAGATCATCCGAGGCAGGAAATGTCGATCAGACATGCGGCGGCGGCGATTCAGCGGCTTGGGAAAGCTGCTCGCCACTGGCGTCGAGAATTTCTGTCCAGTAGCTCTGGGCTCGGCCGAGATGCGTGTTCATCAGAGCCTGCGCCAGAATGCTGTCACGGCGGGAAAGGGCATCATAGATCTGCATGTGCTCGTTGTGGGACTTGATGTTTCGTTCGGTCTTTCCAAAATAGAACGGCAGACGCTGCTCGCTTGCCGCATAGAAGCTCGAACAGATCTTGTAGAACATCTCGTTCTGGGTGGCGCGGACGATCTCCAGATGGAACTCGCCATCGAGGCGATGCAGGCCAAGGCCAGCCTCGATCTGTTTTTCCGAACGGTCCAGGATATCGCGCAGTCGCTCAAGGTTCTCCGAGGTCGCGCGCTGCGCGGCGAGTTCGGCGGCCTTGATCTCGTGAATCTTGCGCAGCTCGACAGCCTCGAAGATCTGGCGCGGGTTGAGCTGGACGCCGGCCCGGGCGAGCAGCACCATCGCGCTCAGCCCGGCCGAATCCATCGTCAGGTAGATTCCGGACTTGGCGCGCCGTTCAATCAATTGCAGGGCTTCGAGGATCGCCAAGGATTCACGCACCTGGCCGCGGCTGACCGCAAAATGCTCAGCGAGTTCCCGCTCCGAGGGCGCCTTGTCGCCGTTGGCGCCGGCTGTTTCAACGATGTAGGCCACAAGGCCAGGAAGGAATTCGCTTTCGGTGCTGGTCATATGGGTATTGCATATTTCTCCAGGATGGCTTCGCTCATCGTGAAGCCGAGGCCCGGCTTGTCGGGAAATTCGATCATGCCGTCGCGGGCCTCGACCGTCTCCTCCACGATATCATGTATCATCGGATTGGCGCCAAGGGAAAACTCGACGATGAAGCTCGCGGGCGACGCCGCACAGACGTGCAGCCCGGCGAAGAAGCACGGGGCTCCCGCCCACAAATGCGGCGCCAGGCGAAGGTTGAACGCCGAGGCCAGCGTGCCGATTCGCATGGCTTCAGTGATTCCGCCGCAAAATGCGGGGTCGGGCTGGAAAATGTCCGCTGCACGCCTGACAGCAAGGTCGCGAAAGGCAAACCGGGTGGCCTCGCTTTCGCCAGTTGCGATCGGCACCGAGATCGAGGCGCGAACCTCCGCAATGCCTGCCTTGTCGTCGGCGATGATCGGTTCTTCGAACCATGCCAGATCGCAATCGGCGACCAGATGCGCGAACCGGCGGGCACTGGCAACCGTGTAGGTACCATGCGCGTCCACGGCCAGTTCTATCTCCGGCCCAAGCGCCTTGCGGGCTGCCTTCACGCGCAGGGCCGAGACATGGGGGGAGGAATCCATCGCGCCCACCCGCATCTTAACCGCGCTGAAGCCGCCCTGATCGATGTAGGACTGCAATTGCTCGCCGATCTTGTCGGCGCTCGCCCATCCACCCGAGGCATAGGCCTGCATCCGGTCGGCCTTGCGTCCGCCCAGGAGTTTCCACACCGGCTTGCCGTCGGACTTGCCGAGAATGTCCCACAGGGCGATGTCGATGGCACTGATGGCAGCAACCGTAAGCCCGCGCCGGGCCATTTCAGGCATGGCGTGACCTGACATCGCCGCCCTCTGTGACCGGACGCCATTGTAGAGATCCTCCCAGATGAAGGAGATGTCCGCGGGATCTCGCCCGATGATGCGCGGTCCGAAATCCTCGTTGAGCAGACGCACCAACGTCGCGTAATTGCCAGCGCTGCCAGCGGCATTCTTTCCCTCTCCCCAGCCGACGACGCCGTCATCGGTCTCGATACGCAGGATGGCCGCGTCGAAGGTTCGCAAGGTACCGAAATCGCTGGTGTGCTGCCGCGCTTGCTCGATCGGTATCTGGATCCACCGCGCATGGACGGATTTGATTTTCATGACAGGGACCCTCGCACCCCGGCGGCGGAGCATTCCGCCCCGGTGGACGCCTCTTTCGGTTTACTTGATCAGCGGCAGGATCGTTTCCGCCGTTATGCGCATCTGGTCGGAGTAAAATTTCTCTGTCAGAAGGCTGGATCCGTGGTCCTGGATGAACTTGAGCTGTTCGGGCGAGATGTCCACCGGCTCGCGCTCCACCATGTCCGGATAGATCGCTGCGGGGGTGCGGTCGACGGGGGCGACGAACTCGTTGGTCAGGGCGCCGTCATAGCCGATCTCCTTGAGCGTGGCGACGATCTTCGGCCAGTCGAGGTGACCGAGACCGGCGGCGAAGCGGTTGTTGTCGGCGACATGGAAGTCGAACAGCCGTTTGCCCGCCAGACGGATGGCGTCATAGATGTTGGATTCCTCCATGTTGAGGTGGTAGGCGTCGAGGCACACGCCGCAATCGGGGTGCACCGCGTCGGCAAGCGCCAGCGCCTGGGCGGCGCGGTTGAAGATGTAGGTCTCGAACCGGTTGAGCGGCTCGATGGCAACTTTCACACCGACCTTCTGGGAATGGGCAAAGCATTCCTTTGTCGCCTCGACCAGCCAGCCCCATTCCTCCTCTTCAGTCGCATCGGGCTGCACCTTGCCGACGGTTGCAGGCACCAGCGTGATCACCTCGCCCTCGAGCTCGCTGACCATGGTCAGCACGCTCTTGACGTAATCCACCGTGCGGGCCCGCTGCCCCTCGTCCTTGGCCGCCAGGTTGCGCTCGCCGAGCGTGAGCGTCACCGCACCCCAGCAGCGGATGCCGTGCTCCTTGAGCAGGGCGCGGGTTTCCTTGATGTCGTACTGGGTGGGCTCACCCGAAATCTCGATGCTCTCATAGCCGAATTGCTTGATCCGGCGAAGCGTGACCTCCAGCGGTTCGGCGCGCATCCAGTTGTGGGTCGACAGGTGCATGATAGTCCTCCCTTGCAGCGGCGCTCCACCACCCCGCCGCCAGTTTCCGTTGTTCATTCTGGCTAGACCAATTAAGCTCAATTTTGAACCGAATCAAGCCTCCAAAGCTTTCTCTTGAGAGAATATAGTCACCGCAGGGGATATTTTGGGGCTTGCGTGCCGATAATAAACATGATGACGTTATCGCTCGGATTACAGTGGTATTACCAGATTGATCGGATACAGGGGTGGGGGATGGGGAGCGCAGTGAAGATTGGGATGAATATGTTCTTGTGGACCACGCATGTCAGCCTTGACCATGAGGCGTTTCTGCGGGACATCAAGGTGACCGGTTTTGACGGTGTCGAAGTTCCCATCTTCGAGGGTGACCTGCAGCACTACAAAGACCTCGCCCGACTGCTTGACGACATAGGGCTGGACCGCACCGCCGTGTCAGCTATGGGCGATCCATCCATGAACCTGATCGGCGATGCGTCTGAACGCGCCAGTGGCGTCGACTATATGCGGGCGACGCTGGACAAGACGCACGCTTTGGGCGCGACCCTGATTTGCGGCCCGCTGCATTCCACACTGGGACATTTTTCCGGAGAAGGACCGACGGTTCGCGAGTTTGCCAATTCGGTCTCGTCGCAACGCTTGATCGGCGACCACGCCGCGGATCTGGGCATCACTGTGGCGCTGGAGGCGCTGAACCGTTTCGAATGTTACCTGGTCAACACCATGGACGGGCTGGCGGACCATCTGGCCGAGATCGGACATCCGAACATTCGCGCGATGTATGACACGTTCCACGCCAATATCGAGGAATGCGATCCCATCGGCGCACTGACCCGGAACGCCGGCCGCGTTGCCCATATCCATATTTCCGAGAATGACCGCGGCGTCCCCGGACGCGGCAATATTCCCTGGCGGGAGACCTATGCGGCGATCGGGTCTATCGGATATGACGGATGGCTGACCATCGAAAGCTTCGGCAGGGGGCTGCCGGATCTCGCGGCGGCCACCAAAGTCTGGAGAGATTTTGCAGAAACCCCGGAGGCAGTGTATCGCGACGGATATAAACACATTGCGAATTCGCTGGGAATTCACTGAACGAATTCCCAGCAGCTGAAAACCGAATTCTGGAGGAGGAAACCAATGAAAACCATCAAGGGGCCAGCGCTGTTCCTGGCGCAGTTTGCCGGCGACGCGGCGCCGTTCAATTCCTGGGACGCAATCACCAAATGGGCGGCCGAGTGCGGCTACAAGGGCGTTCAGGTCCCGAGCTGGGACGGACGGCTGATCGATCTTGAGAAGGCGGCTTCGTCCAGAGACTATTGCGACGAGTTCAAGGGCGTGGCGCGCCAGAACGGCGTCGAGGTCACCGAACTGTCGACGCACCTGCAGGGCCAGCTTGTCGCCGTGCACCCCGCCTATGACGAGGCCTTCGACGGCTTTGCCGCGCCGCAGGTGCGCGGCAATCCGAAGGCGCGGCAGGAATGGGCGGTCAACCAGGTGCGCATGGCGCTCTCCGCGTCACAGCACATGGGCATCAACGCCATGGCGAGCTTTTCGGGCGCTCTGGCCTGGCCCTACATTTATCCCTGGCCGCAACGCCCGGCGGGCCTGGTAGAGACCGCCTTCGACGAGCTCGCCAAGCGCTGGCGCCCGATCCTCGACCATGCCGAGGACTGCGGCGTCGATGTCTGCTACGAGATCCATCCGGGCGAGGACCTGCATGACGGCGTGACCTTCGAGATGTTCCTCGAGCGCGTCGGCAACCATGCGCGCTGCAACATGCTCTACGATCCCTCGCATTATCTGCTGCAGTGCCTCGACTACATCGACAACATCGACATCTACAAGGACCGGATCCGGATGTTCCACGTCAAGGACGCGGAGTTCAATCCGACCGGGCGGCAGGGCGTCTATTCGGGCTACCAGTCCTGGGTGGACCGGGCCGGGCGGTTCCGTTCGCTTGGCGACGGCCAGATCGATTTCGGCGCGATCTTCTCGAAGATGGCGGCCAATGATTTCGACGGCTGGGCCGTGGTCGAGTGGGAATGTTGTTTGAAGCACCCCGAGGATGGCGCCCGCGAAGGCGCGCAGTTTGTCTCGGACCATATCATCCGGGTCACCGAACGCGCCTTTGACGATTTCGCCGATGGCGGCACCGATGACGCCGCCAACCGCCGCATGCTCGGCATTTCCTGAGCGGGAGAACGACTATGGCTATCGAAGGCTCCACCACCACCGCCTCCCGGCGGATCCGTCTCGGCATGGTCGGCGGCGGGCGCGACGCGTTCATCGGCGGCGTGCACCGCATCGCTTCGCGCATCGACGACCGCTATGAACTGGTCGCCGGCGCATTCTCCTCGACGCCGGAGAAATCGAAGGCCTCGGCCGCCGATCTCGGCGTCGCCGCCGACCGCGCCTATGGCGATTACGTGGAAATGGCCAAGCGGGAAGCACGGCTCAAGAACGGCATCGAGGCGGTGGCAATCGTCACGCCCAACCACATGCACTTCCCCGTGGCGCGCGAATTTTTGAAGCGCGGCATCCATGTGATCTGCGACAAGCCGCTGACCTCGACGCTTGCCGACGCGCGCAAGCTTGCGAAAGCTGCGGAGACATCGGGCGCGCTGTTCGTGCTCACGCACAATTACACCGGCTACCCGATGATCCGCCAAGCGCGGGCGATGATCGAGAGCGGCGAACTCGGCCCGATCCGGCTGGTGCAGGTGGAATATGCGCAGGACTGGCTCACGGAAAATCTCGAGAAAACCGGACAGAAGCAGGCCGGGTGGCGCACCGACCCGGCGCGTTCGGGGCTCGGCGGTTCGACCGGCGACATCGGCACCCATGCCTTCAATCTGGCGAGCTTCGTGTCAGGTCTCGAGCTCGAGGAGCTCTGCGCCGATCTCGACAGTTTCGTCGAAGGCCGCAAGGTCGATGACAACGGCCATGTGCTGATGCGGTTCTCTGGCGGCGCCAAGGGGATGCTCTGGTGCAGCCAGGTGGCGCCGGGCAACGAGAACGCGCTGAAGCTGCGCGTCTACGGCGAAAAGGGCGGGATTGAGTGGGCCCAGGAGGACCCGAACTATCTCTGGTACACACCGCTGGGCCAGCCGAAGCGGCTGCTCACCCGCAACGGCGCCGGCGCCACTTCCGCCGGCCAGCGGGTCAGCCGCATTCCCGGCGGCCATCCGGAAGGCTATCTCGAGGGCTTCGCCACCATCTACAGTGAAGCCGCCGAAGCCATCGTCGCCCGCCGGGACGGCAAACCGGTTCCGGACGGGGTGACCTTTCCCGGCATTGAAGAAGGGCTCGCCGGTGTCGCTTTCGTCACGGCATGCGTTGAGTCCTCCCGCCGCGGCGGGACATGGGTGAAGTTCGAAAACTACGTGAAGCGTTGATACGGGGGCTTACCCGAGCACCGCTTTGGGAAAGTAGCCGGGAATATTCGCCGTCCACCCCCAACCGGATGCATGAAAGTCAAGAAAGGTGATCGCAATGGCATCGCCGGGCTGAGCTCCGTCGACGAAGACCGGACCCGTGACCGGATTGACCGTGCCAAGATCCAATGCCTTGAGATCGTCGAGCCCGGCATCGGTGTGCAATTGCCCACCCGAGGCATCAATGGTTTCGATTGCTATGGTTTCACCCGGCTTCACCGTCAGGACGGGAGTAATCGAATTGTCCCAGCCAAGGTGGTGATGATGCTTGTGGATAGTGTGATTGCATCCCGTTTCGAAACTCCTTCAGCACTCAGCGCTTGCGCTTCACCGATTCCTCAATCTCCCTGTTGCCCATGATGCCATTCGGCAGAAGGCCATGACGGCAACGATGACGGCGCCAAGGAGCAATCCGGACAGGCCCAGCACTTCGGGAAGTGACCCGCACCGGGTTTGCCGGAGGCTGTTTGATTTAAGTTATGTCGCCATGGCTGGTGCGTCGAGCATGACGTAAAATTGCTCTTTGGATTCAAGTGACGGGATATTGCCGATAGGCTCCAGAAGCCTTCAATGTTGAACCAGTCCACCCATTCGAGTGGTGCGAACTCGACGGCTTCGAAGTTTCGCGCTGGGCCGCGTCGATGGATGACCTCGGCCTTGTAGAGACCGATGATCGTTTCCGCGACGGCAATGAATAAAGGAAATCATCGCCTCAGTGGGCGGTCGAGCTCCTGCCCGTTGCCCGGCTGGCGATTGCTACGCGATCGCCAGAGGAGGAGCGAAATAAGCGGATGGCTTGCGCAGAATCTCGTTAACCTGATGCAGCTCGCGGTAATATCGCTCCAAAGACTTCATCTTCTCGGCCATATCGTTCGGCAATCCAGCACGCTTACCGGTCTCCACCTCAGCCTTCTTGACCCACTCATTGAGCCTGTGCGCCGAGCAGCCGAACTTGGCCGCTATCGAGGAAACCGCCACCCAACGGGACGGGTGTTCAGCTTCATGATCCAAAACAAGTCGTACCGCTCGGGCGCGGACTTAAGGTTAAAATTTGTTCGTTGTCTTGTTTGTCATAGCTCCACATTCTCACGAGTTGGAGCCTCTAACAAATCCGGTGCGGTTCACTCGCCTCGAAGCCTAAGGCTTGGTTGAGCTTCCATGTCACCGTGGTAACGGGCCTCCCGACCGAAGAGGAGAGGCCCATAGGAGCGGGTAAACTATCCGCCGAAGCCAAATCCGACAGGCATGTCGGTCAGGGTGATGCCGAAAGGCTCAAGGCTCTTGAGAATCCACGTCTGGTTGTTGCCAATGCGGCGATTGTATTCAGCCCAGGCAGAAACGAAGCTCTTGAACGTCTCGTCACCGCCATAGTTGACGGCGATGACTGACGGTGTCGAGAGAACCGGGGTCGGAACCTTGACCGTCCCGAGCGCGGTCGTCTTCTTCGCAATCACGAGTCCGTTCAGCATCGTGTTCACCAGGGCGTCGGCCTTGCCTGTCGAAACCGCCACGATTGCTTCGTCACGGGTCTTGAAGCGCAGAATATTGGCCTGCGGCAGATATTGCTGAGTGATCAAATCCTGTGCGGAGCCGAGGTCAACCGCAAATGTGTATTTCGGATCATTCAGCTCTTTCCAGGTTTTTCCGTCCAGCTCTTCATTTGCCGACACCAGGATGAAGCTGTTGTAGTATGTAGGATCGGAAAACGATACGGACATGGCGCGCACCGGAGTCGCGGTGACTGCAAAGGCCATGTCGACCTTGCCGCTCTGCACGTCAAGAATGGCGTTTGCCCAGCTCGACTCCACCACTTCCAGCTTCACGTCGAGCGTCTTGGCGATGTCATTGGCCATGTCGATGACAAAGCCCTGCCATTCGCCGGTGCGCTGGTCCTTGTTGAAGTAGGGCACCTCATTCAGGATCGCCGGAATGCGCAACACGCCGCGCGAACGAATGTCTTCGATCGTGCCTGCGGTCGCGGCACTCACTCCAAGCACGCTTAGTGCCATCACTGCAGCACCGCAGATCTTGGTCAGATAATTCATGGTCTGGTTCTCCTAGTTCCCCGGAATCTCATTGATTTCCGTCTCCCCACAAAGGAACTTCGCCTTGTGGGCTTGCCGGTGAAAATCAGCCTATCCCCGAATTGAGCAAGAACAATGCTAGAGAGCACGAGGCACTTATGGGCTTTTTTGTATGTCGATCTCACAGAGGTGTGTGCATTCCTTCGTCACTGGCCGGCGGCTCAAACACCGGCCCAACGAGTTCGCGACGGCAATCTTCAAACAGTTGCTGCACCATCGGATGCTTCTGAAGAAAGCCGGCATTGCCGAAATACACGCGCACTTCGGGCAGGTTGGTGAGCTTCACCGTGCTGATCGAGGTGTCACCAGGATCGACACACCAGGAGGGAATGATGGAGAAGCCCAATCCTTCCTCGACACAGCGCTTGACGCTCGAACTGCCGGAGGTGGAGATCGAGGGCTGAACGACGGCGCCGTCGCGACCAAGAAAATCGACGGAAATATTGCGAAGGGTCTGGCCAGGCTCGTAGGTGATGAACGGGCGCCCCGCGGCCCAGCGCGGGATGTCCTGCTGGTCTGGTGGCGGACCCCAGTCTTGGGGGTAGACCAGACTCAGACGATAACTGCCGAGCAAGCGCTGCGGCACCACGGGGTCGCCGAAATAGCGCTCGGAAATGCAAACGTCCAAACTGCCGTTCTTGACCAGTTCGGCGAGGACGGTGTCGCGCTCGTAGACGGCAAACTCCATTTCCGGAAACGCCTCGCGAAAGCGCGAGAGCACGCTCGGAAAGACATAGAAGAAGATCGCCTGGGGCATCCCGACGCGCAATGACGAGCGCTGGTTCTCGATCAGCTTGGTCAGGCGCTCGAGCATGATGTCGAGTTCCGGGTGGAGCAGGTTGTAGAGCGCGCGTCCCCGCGGCGTCAGCGCGATCCGTTTGGCGCCCTGTTCGGAGTCGAGGAGCTTGCCATTCAGGATCTGTTCCAGCCTGCGCACATGGTTTGCAGCCGATTGATAGCTGATGTTGAGATCCCGGGCCGCTCCGGAAAACGAGCCGTGTCGAGCCACCTGATAAAAGGTCTGGATAAGTGTGAGGCTGATCTTGGCCATGGAATGGTCCCCCTCCTTCTTTGTTAAAGGGGCTGAGTCTTTGTAGCGGATACAAATTTCGTGAACAAGGAAGGCGTTCATCTTGTATCGACGCTGACACGCCCTGACCACCAATATCAGTCGCAGCAACCAACAGGGCCCGACTGATCGCATGCAACCCCGTCTCCCATCCACCGCCATCGTTATCGGATCCGGCATCGTCGGGGCCTCCGTTGCCTATTTCCTGGCCAGGCGCGGGATTGCGGTTCGGTTGATAGAGGCCGTGTCACCAGCCGCGGAAGCGACCGGGGCCGCGGACGGGGCGGTTTCCGTAGCAAGCAAGAAGCCCGGACCGATGATGCAGGCAGCACTGAAGGGCGTCGCGCTTTTCGGCGAGCTCGCCGACGAGGGACTGCTGGCCGGCGCCTTCAAGCGCCGCTCCACTTTCATCGTGGCAGCGTCGGAGGACGAATGCGCCGTCCTTGAGGCCCATGCCAGCGCCCTTGCCGGCGCAGGCGTCAGGGTCGACACGCTCGACGGCAAAACCCTGAGGGCACGATTTTGCGCCCTCTCTCCCGGTGCGCGCATGGCCATCGAGGTGCATGGAGAAGGTCATGCGATCGGCTATCAGGTGGTCCATCGGCTGCTGACGGCAGCGAATGTCAAGGTCAGCCGCAACACCAGCGTGCAGGAGCTTATGCTCGACACGAATGGTCAAAGGATCACGAAGGTTACGACCAGTCGCGGTGATGCACGCGCTGACATTGTGGTGCTGGCTGCCGGCAACGGCTCGGCCGGACTGCTCGGATTGCGAGACATCCTGAGACCGCGCAAGGGCCAGCTCCTGATCACGGAGCGTGCCCCGGCGTTGAACGCCGCCATGCCTGGCGCGATCATGTCCGGGCGCTATCTGCTGAGCAAGGGCAGCCAGACCTCCGCAAAGGCAGCACCCGGTCGCGGTCTTGGGCTTGTCATCGATCCCCTGGTCACCGGCCAGTTCCTCATCGGCGGCACGCGAGAGGACTTCGGTGACCGATCCACCAATGACATTGATGCCGTTTCGCAAATCCTTCGTGACGCCGTAGCGCTTGTTCCCGGACTTGCATCGCTTCGGTTGCTGCGCAGTTTCGCCGGGGTGCGCACTGCCGTCGTGGATGGCTTACCGCTGGTCGGGCGCATACCCGGGACAGAAAACGGCTTCGTCGCAACCGGGTTCGAAGGCGACGGGATCTGCCTGGGGCCGGTCATGGGCAAGTCGATCGTTCAGATGATCTGCGGCGAACCCACCGATGTTGATCTTTCCGTCTTCGATCCTTCACGCTTCGTCCTGTCAGGAGCCCTGCAATGAGCGGTCAGACCTTCGTCTGGAAGGGAAAGGACGTCCCGTTCCGCAGCGGCGAGAGCATTGCCGCCGCCCTTGAGGCCGCAGGCGTCTTCAGCTTTGGTACTGACACATTCGGTCAGGACTTTCGCTATTTTTGCGGCATCGGCGCCTGCCAGGGCTGTCTGGTGCGGGTTGACGGTCTGCTTCGTGAAGCCTGCCTTACCGTAGCCCGGCCCGGTATGCGCGTAGGAAGCCCGGAGGACGGCCATGACTGACGCCGAGATCACTGTTATCGGCGCGGGCCCGTCCGGGATGGTTGCTGCCACCACCCTTTCGAAAGTTGGCTATCACGTCGAGATCATCGAACAGCGCGAAACACTGGGTGGAGCCATTTATCGCCAACCCGTCGAGAGCGCCATGGCAGGCGGCCCGGCTGCCGGCTCAAACGCCCGCTGGAAGACGATCAGAAACGCCTTCGTCAAACAGGCGATACCGGTGCGGTGCGGCACAGTGTTCCTTGGCATCGACGGCGATGGGCTGGTACTCATCGAGGATCGTCGAAAAGGTCGCGTGGAACGCTTGCGCCGAAAAGGCGTGGTGGTTGCAGTGGGCGCCGTGGAGAAGGTCTATCCGCGGACCGGATGGCACCTTCCCGGCGTTTCCACGGCGGGCGGCCTGCAGGTGATGATGAAGGAAACCGGCCGCGCGCCGGAAGGGCGTGTGCTGCTCGCGGGCAACGGTCCGCTGCTGATAGCGGTCGCCGCGCAAATGGCCCGGCTGGGCAACCCTCCGGCAGCTCTCGTCGAGGCCGGTGATCCGTTCGGCCATATGGCGACGGGTGTCGCCCTGCTCAAGCACCCCGCACTGCTGCAGGAAGCCTTGCTCTACCTGATGGATGTCTATCGAAGCCGCATCCCCTGGCTTCGCGGCGCGCATGTCACATCAATCGAGAAGGAAGGCCCGGCGCTGCTTGTCCGGATCGAGCGCAAAGGTCTTGAAAAGCGCATGAGCGTGGACCGCATCGGATTGCATGACGGCATCCGCTGCAATGATTTCGGGCTGCCGCCCGAGACCCTGTCATCAAAAGATGCCCCGGTCGTCGTCAGGGCAGGCGACTGCCGCGAGGCGCTCGGTGCAATTGCGGCCGAAGCTGACGGCGCACGGGCTGCCCAAAGATTGGCGAACATCCTGTCAGGATCCGCCGAGGCTTCGGGCCTCGACGCGGCAATCAATCGGACGCGACAGGCGCAGGACCTGCTGGCGCGACTGTTCGCGCCGATCGGCAACGTCTCGCCGCTGGCAATATGCTCCGATGAGACAATCCTGTGCCGCTGCGAGGCAAAGACCGTTGGCGATCTGCGAAGCCTGTGCCAGCACCTGCATCCGATGACCGGCCGTGAGGTCAAGCTCAACGGACGCTTTGCCATGGGCGCATGTCAAGGCCGCTTCTGCGCCGACAATACGGCAAGCCTTATGGCGCTGATGAATGCGGACAGTGCCGATCTTCCACCCCGGGCAGAAGACCTGACCGGTCGCCGCTGGCCGGTCAGGCCTGTTTCCATCGCTGCGCTTACCGCTGCGGCAAACCCGAATACAGAAAAACCGAATAATGAGGTTGAGCAAGATGACGCAAGCTAGACGCCTGGCGCCCGAGACTGCAAATGCGATATTGGTTCGCAATCCTTTCAGTGGCGCAGAAGTGGGCGAAGTCGCGATTTCGACTGCCAGCGAAATTGCAGCGGCCGTCGCTCGCGCCAAGGTGGCCCAGCATGGATTCCGCCATTCGACGCCCGCTGTTCGCCGAGCTCTGCTGAACAATCTGGCCGCCGAGATTGCGGCTGATGCCGAGACAATGGCGCGTCTGATTTCGGATGAAATGGGCAAGACAATCCGCGAGGCGCGCAACGAGGTGCGTCGGGCGCAGAATACGCTGAAGCTTTCGGGCGACGCTGCGACTTTTCTCGATGGCGAGGCGCTTCATTGCGGGATTGTCGAGGGCGGGGCCGACCGCATGGCAACCATCACCTACGAACCTGTTGGTGTGATTGGCGCTGTAACGCCCTTCAACTATCCGCTCAACCTGCTGTGCCACAAGCTTGGCCCGGCCATCGCCGCCGGCAATGCGGTGGTCGCCAAGCCTTCGCCCAAGGCGCCACTGGCCGCACAGCGGCTGCGCGAACTCGCGCTCAAGGCCGGCTGGCCCGCGGATCTTTTCCAGATCGTGCAAGGCGGGGCCGACGCTGCCCTTTCACTGGTGCAATCGCCAATCAACCTCCTGTCCTTCACCGGAGGTCCCGATGCCGGACTGGCGCTGAAGCGGGCCTCTGGCCTGGTGCGTTGCCTGATGGAGCTTGGCGGCAATGATCCATTGTTCGTATTGCCCGATGCCGATCTCGACAAGGCCGTCGCCACCACCATCGGCCACCGTTTCGAAATTGCGGGTCAGAGCTGCGCCGCCGTCAAGAAACTCTACCTGCACCGGGACATAGAGAAGACCTTCACCGAGAAACTCCTCGCGGCTGTCGACGCGGTGGAGTTCGGAAATCCCGCCCTTGAAGAAACGGACATGGGCACTGTCATCGACCTTGCTGCCGCGCAGGCCGTCGCCGCGCGCGTAGAGGCGACAATTGCGCGTGGCGCCAAACTGTTGACTGGCGGAAACCACGACGGAACAGTCTTTGCTCCTACGGTGATTTCCGGCGTTGATCCTTCGTCGCCCGTCATCGCCGACGAGACCTTCGGACCGATTATCGCCATCCGCAGCTTCGAGGATCCAAGCGAGGCGATCGCCGAGGTCAACGCCGGTTCCTATGGCCTTCAGGCGGGTGTTTTCACCAATGACCACGCCCTGATCAAGATGTTCTCCCGCGATCTCGTGGTTGGCGGGGTGATGATCAACGAAGGACCCGATTTCCGCGTCGAGCACGTGCCATTTGGCGGCGTCAAGCGCTCAGGCCTCGGTCGCGAAGGGGTGCGCATAGCGCTTCGCGAAATGTCTGAAACAAAAGTGGTCATCGATTGAGGAGGCAACCATGCGCATCGGCATAATGGGGGCGTCAGGCCGTGTCGGCACCAAGCTCGTGGAGACCATCATCGCCAGCCCGGGCCTCGAGTTGGCCGCGGCCCTGGTATCCGCTGCCTCGCGGCTCAATGGTTCGTCTGTTGCAGGTGGCGGAATCGAGTACCGGGCGGCCGACGCGGCAATCAACAGCCACTGCGATGTCATCATCGATTTCTCCAAGCCGGATGCAAGCCTCGCCCTGCAGGAGAGCATCGGCGGCAAGGCGATCCCCATGGTAATCGGAACGACGGGTTTTTCTGCTGACGAGGAGGCGAGGCTACTTGGTTATTCCAAATATCGACCGATGCTTGTCAGCGCCAATTTCGCCCACGGTTTCGAAGCCTTCCGGCTCGCCGTCCTCGGATTTGCGCGGCAGATGCCGGCGGCAGAGCCGACGGTCATGGAAACCTATCATACACGGAAAAAATCCGATCCGTCGGGCACCTCTCATTTGCTGGCTGATCAGCTTTGCGAAGCCCGAAGCACGGTGATGGGGTTTGCCGCCCAAAGACCGTCCATATCCGTGCACCGCGAAGGCGAGACAGTTGGGATCAATGCAGTGCGCTTCGACATGGGCTCAGCCGAACTGGTGATGACCTATCAGGTGCACACGCTTGCGGCTTACGCCGAAGGAGCGATCGCGGCTGCCCAATGGCTCATCTCCGAACCGCGCGCACCTGGCCGCTACAGCCTGGCAGACAGCCTTAACGACAATGATTGAGAGGAATACAGCCATGAACGAACTCGCTCGCCAATTCAACGGCGTTTTCACCGCCCTGATCACGCCCTTCAAGGATGGCGCTGTCGACACCGTCGCCTTTGATGCGCTTGTGGAGCGACAATTGGCAGCCGGGATAACCGGGCTTGTGCCCGTTGGCACGACCGGCGAGGCGGCCACGCTTTCAGACGAGGAAGCCGATGCACTCATTGCCCGGACCGTCAGGCTTGCAGCCGGGCGCGCTTTGGTAATGGCGGGCGCGGGCGCCAACGATACAAAAAAGACGATCGAGAAGGTGCGACGGGCAGAAGCCGCCGGCGCTGATGCCGTGTTGATCGTCACCCCGTACTACAACAAGCCGACGCAGGCAGGACTTGTCGCCCACTATAGCGCCGCCGCCGAGGCCACATCGCTTCCCGTGATGCTTTACTCCGTCCCGGGACGGTGCGGGGTAGAAATCGCGCCTGAAACCTGCGCCCTGCTGATCCAGAAACATGCCAATATCGTTGGCATCAAGGAAGCTGGCGGTTCAGCCGGCAGGGTCACGCAACTGCGCGCGGCGTGCGGCGACCGACTGATCATTCACTCGGGCGATGACGGTTTGACGCTGCCCTTTCTCTCGCTGGGCGCCCTGGGCGTCACCAGCGTTGTCGCCAATGTCGCGCCAGGCGAAATGGTGAAGCTGGTGGAGGCCTGGAAGCGCGGTGACGCGGCTCAGGCGCTCATGCTCCATGAACTGATTGCTGAACTGACCGAAGGCATGTTCATCGAATCCAACCCGGGACCGGTGAAAGCGGCGCTGGCGATTGCAAATCTGGCAGGGCCAGAAATGCGCCTGCCCATGGTTCCCGTATCCGCAGCCAATCGCGAGCGCCTCTCGGACATCCTCGGACGCTTCACCTCCGCGTCTGCCACCTTCCAAGAAAGGTGCTAAGCGACATCATCAGCTTTGCATTGCCTGTGGCGGATGGCCATAGGACTATCAGTTTTTGGCCTGCTGCATGACAGCTGCCAAAGAAGACAGGGGAACAAGAATGACACAAAGGACTGACGCGAACCGGTGTCTCCGGTCTGATCATCATACTTTCGCGCAGGCGCGTCGGAAAACGGGGGGGCTGGAATGACCTACACCTGGGATTTCCATTCGGTCTGGCAGTACTGGGACCTGTTCCTCTGGGGGCTCTGGATCACAGTCGTCTACACCTTGGGCTCGATAGCGTTCGGCGTGGCGATTGGCTTTGCCACCTGTGCCGCGCGGCTATCCGGATCGATGATCCTGATCAGCATCGCGCGGGTCTATCAGGAAATCTTCCGCTGCACGCCGCTGCTCGTCCAGCTCCTGTGGTTCTACTACGCCTTCCCTCTTCTGGTCGGCGCTTCCATCGACAACCGTGTTGCAGCCATGCTGACGCTTTCGCTCTACGTCGGCGCCTTCTATGCGGAGATCTTTCGCGGCGCGATCGTCTCGATTGACCGGGGACAGCGCGAAGCGGCCGCAGCAATCGGCATGAGTCCCTGGCAATCCATGACGCGGATCATTCTTCCGCAAGCGATGAAGCGCGCTCTGCCGGCCTTCATCAACCAGTCGGTCATCCAGTTCAAGAACACCTCGTTGGTATCCGTCATCTCGGTTGCCGATCTCGCCTATATGGCTGCTGTGGTAAACGGTCAGACCTATCGGCCACTGGAATCCTACACACTGATGGCTTTCCTTTACATTGCCATGCTCTTGCCGATCACACAGGCTGCAGACTGGGTGGAGCGCCGCCTGAGGGTGAGCGACTAATGGAACGGATGCAACACATGTCAAAGAACACAGACCCTGGTGAAGCCGTGATCGAAGCCATCGGCCTGCACAAGAGCTACGGCCCGATCGAAGTCCTCAAGGGGCTCGATCTGAAGCTGGAGCGCGGTGAGGTCGTTGCCCTTATTGGCCCGTCAGGTTCGGGGAAGTCGACCTTCATCCGCTGCCTCAACATGATGGAGATACCCACTGATGGCACCATCCGGTTTCGGCAGAAACCGATCGGCAAGTCCTTTCGCGACAAAGGCGCCCATTTGGGTATCGGGACGCTTCGGCGCCACGTCGGAATGGTGTTTCAACACTTCAATCTGTTCCCGCACAAGACGGTCTTGGAGAACGTTACGGAAGGACCAATCGTGGTGTGTGGCCGTCCGAAACGGGAGGCCGAAGCCTTGGCTATGGAACTTCTGAATCAGGTTGGGCTGGCCGAGAAACACGCTGCCTACCCCAACCATCTGTCGGGAGGACAGAAGCAGCGGGTCGCCATTGCAAGGGCGCTGGCGATGGAGCCGGAAGTCTTGTTGTTGGATGAAGTGACCAGCGCACTCGATCCGGAACTGGTGGGTGAGGTGCTCGCCGTTATCCGGAACCTTGCAGAAAACGGAATGACGATGGCCATCGTCACCCATGAAATGGCCTTCGCAGCCGATGTTGCCAGCCGGGTGATCTTCCTGGATCAGGGTGTAATTGCTGAAACTGGAACCCCGGAGGACGTGATCCTGAACCCGCAAAACCCCAGACTTCAGGGCTTCGTCGCTCGGTTCAAGGGCTAAGCGCATGGGCAAGAAACTCAAGGTCACCATAGTGGGCGCTGGAAACATCGGCACCGCACTTGCCGTAACGCTCGCTCAGAGCGAAGAGTTCTGCGTACAGGTTATCGACAGGTCAGAGGACGCACTCGACCGTCTGCGGTCGCTTAATCTAACAGCTGACCTGAGGAACATCAGCCACGCCGACGATCTGCAGAAATCCCTGAGCAATCAGGATGTGGTCGTTGCGGCTGTTCCGGCGCGGGCGCTTGACGAGATTGCCCAAGCTGCAGCTCGCGCCAATATTCACTATCTCGATTTCACTGGCATGACGCCACAAAGCATGGAGATGCTTGCTCCACTTGCCGCGCAGCGTGCGGTTTTCAAAGGTTGCGGTGTATCGCCTGGACTGATCACCAACGTGGCTTACGGACTGGCAATCAATTATGCGCCCGTTTCCGACCTGATCATCCGGGTTGGCGCAATTCCACGTTATCCTTCAAACCGGCTGGGCTATGGCCAGATCTGGAATGTCGACGGATTGATCGATGAATACACCTTGCCGAGTACAGCCATCCGCAATGGCCAGCAAACCAGCCTGTCTCCGCTGGAAGAGTATGGTCAGCTAATGATCGACGGCGTGGCCTACGAAGAATTCATCACATCCGGTGGCATTGAAGATTTGTCGGTTTTTTCTGGCCTCGCCAGGAACACCGTGACGTTCAAAACCATTCGCTACCCGGGCCATCTCAACTACATACGGTTTCTGCTTGACGACCTCGGATTGCGCAACCGACGGGATATGCTGCGATCACTGCTCTACAACGCCTTGCCGGTCATAGAGGACGACGTCTTGATTCTCGCGGTTACCGTGCGCGGCAATCGCGGCCATCAACCAACCGAACGCACTGTCTGCCATCGTTTTTCGCCAAACAAGACAGTTGGACCTTTCAACGCGTTAACCTCTGTTGCCACTGCCTACGCCGCTTCACTGCTCTCTATGCTCAACCGCGAAGAGATCGAAGCACGGGGCTTCGTGCCACATCACAAAGTCGATGTTGAGACGCTGCTCGGTGGCGCTTTTCTGCGACCACTGATCGGATGAGGTGAGCCGCATATTCAAATTGGAAGTTGCTTGGGGAAAAATGGACAGCGGGGATGAGTGGGGTTTTTGCCCGGGTTTGGCTGACTGCATTATTCGTGCTCCAATCCCGGCGGCCCAGGGGTCAGTCTCAGAGCAGTTGCGGGAGGCCTTATTTCCCAAGTTTGGCCTGTTCTAAGGACCAGTATTCCATCTTGAACAACTGGCTAGGCGTAAGCGGAGTGAAACGTCCATAGGATTCGGCGGCAAGCATCACGCGCATCGACTGTGATGTCAGATCGGCAATGATCTGCGCCTCCCCTGCTGTTTTGCCGATTCCGACCATCCCGATATTTCGAATCTGGACGACCCGTGGCAGGCAATCGAGCATGACTTTGGCTTCCTTCGCCTCTGCCGCACCAGCGCGAAAATAGGCTTCGTAACGCCTCCCAAATTGTTTCAGGGCGCTGTCGATGGCATCCGCGCTCTCCATACCTTCCAGCAACAGCGGAAAGGGTTTGACACGAATGACGTGATCCGGCGTCACTGTGCCACGCGTAGCGAGGTCGGCCAGACTCGGATGAGCCAGAAATGCGTCGATTGACGGGCCTGAGCGTGCGTCGATGACGATGCCATCGGTGAAAACAGAGCCGGCCGCCTGCAACCTCTCTTTCAGGAGGTCGAGGAAGGGATCTTCCCGCGGGCGCTCATCAGTGGGAAGGATTGATATGCCGCGACTGGCCAGATGGCGTTCCGCCATATTGACGAATTCAATCATACGATCATAGGAGTCTCGGGCCGTGTCGCCGAAAGTGAACAGCCCGTGATTGACCAGCCACAGCCCTTCGCAACCGGGATTGGCCTCGGCGATCCGCGCAGCGGCAATAGACAGGTCATAGCCCGGCATAACATAGGGAACCACCGCCAGCCTCTTGCCATAGATCGCACGGCAGATAGAATCGGCGTCGGGTTGGTTGGCCAGAACCAGAACCGCCGTGGCATGGGAGTGATCGACGTATTTTGCCGGAAGAAATCCGTGCAGCAGGGTTTCGAGTGATGGATTGGGCGCCTCTGGATCCAGCAGATTTGCCCGCAGCAGTGCGACCATCTGGGGATCGCTCAGTGCGCCGGCACGCCCTCCAGTGCGTGTTGCCTCAAGGTGCAAACCCGGAAGTCCCGGCGCCTCGATTGTCGCAAGATCCCAACCGCTGCCCTTGACGTGCATCACCGCACCGTTGGAGCCGCGCATTGTCTTGACCGAAGTATTGCCACCACCGTGCAGCACCAGGTCCGGGTCACCGCCAATCAGCCGCGATGTATAAATGCGTAGCGCCAGGTCGCGGTCAGCCGGATCATCACCGGCATCATTTGCCCAACGGGCGGCATCATCATCGTTCCAGCGGTTTTCGGTCAGACTGACAGACACGGGACTACTCCCTTGCTTCGGTCAGATTGGACATCATCATCCGGTAGAAATCCTTTGATCGCGGCCCGGTCATGATGTCGTCGAGCAGGGCCACAGTGGTTGCATAGTGAGGAGTATTGCGATGCGCATCGACCGCTGCCTCATCAACGAACACCTCGTAGATGCTGAAACGCGTTTCATCATTGGGATCCTGAAGGACATCAAAACGCAAGTTTCCCGGTTCCTTTATGGTGCCTTCGTAGTTGATCCGGAAAGCATCGAGAAAATCCTCGATGCGATCCGGCTTCACTTGAATATGAACAAGTTGAACCAACATTTCTGCGTCACTCCACTCCGGTCTGGCCGTGCTTGACGTTGAGCTCGTGACGTTCGGTCCAACTGTCGGGCACAGGTGCACCGGTGTTATCAAACCATTCGCGTACTGGAATACCCGACACCAGCGCAACGTTGCCCCAAGGCATCCAGGCGCCGGTGCGGACGATGAACTTGGCGTTGCGATAGCCGTCCTCATGGAACCACTCGTTGGGCTTCACACCGCCCTTGGCGTCAGGAAACACTTCGGCCACGCCGTTCCAGGCATTCGGGTTGTTGGCTTTGGCATCATCGATCATGTGATAGGCCTCGACCCACATATCCTGGCGGATCGCGCGCAACACGGTCAGCAGGTCCGGAATGCCTGGGCACAGCGCCAGGTCGATCACACGATCCTCATAGGCCATTGGATAACCGGCATCGACAACCAGCATGATGTCATCATGGCCCATCTCCGAGATCGCCTTGCTGAGCTTTACGTTTAGTATTCCCTTGCGTCGCATGTCATATCCTTTTTGCCAGTAAGTTCAGTTGATTCAGGCGTGGCCCTGAACAATCAGTGAGATGATCTCGTCCTGCGTCGTCGTGGCCATGTCCCGGACCCCGGCCATGGTGCCCAGATGCAGGATCGCCACGCGGTCACATACCTTGCGGACATGCCCCAGATCGTGACTGACCATGATGATCCCGATTCCGCTATCGGCCAGTTCCCGCACGATGGTCAAAACCTCGTCGCGAGCACTGGGACTGAGGGCTGATGTGGGCTCGTCGAGGATGATATAGCGGCTGCCAAAGGCGGTGGTTCGGGCCAGCGCCGAGACTTGTCGCTGACCACCCGACAGATGGCCCGATGGGGTGCGCACATCGAAGGGGCGCACCGAGAACCCGTTGACAATTTCCTGCGCCCGCTTGCGCATGGCGCCGTATTTGAGGAACCCGAGGGCGTTGGTCATTTCCCGTCCGAGAAAGATGTTGTGCACCACCGGCATGTCGTCGAACAGCGCCAGATCCTGATAAAGCATGGCGATGCCCGCATCGCTCGCATCCGAGGAATTGCGGAACTGATGCTCTTTGCCGTCCACCTCGATGGTGCCCGCGTCGGGCGTAACCGCTCCTGCGAGCACCTTCATCAGCGTCGATTTTCCGGCACCATTGTCGCCAAGCAAACCGACAACCTCACCCGCCTCGACAGCCAAATCGATGCCCTCGATTGCCGTGACCGCACCGTAGTGTTTGGAAATTCCGCGAAGGACTACGCTCATGTCATGTCTTCCAGATTGCAACTTGTATGTCTTTGAACGCAGGGGCCGCTTGTGGGCCCCTGCGCCGTGTCAGTCCGTGACGGACCCTAGCGGTCAAGCTGGCCGGAATAGCGGAAGGCGTAATCCGTCTCGGCGTCGATCTGCTCGGCCGTCATGGTGTAATCGAGCGGCTTGATCGTCGCGGCCAACACCACGGGCACGTCATCGCCTTCGGCGTGCGCGCGAATGGCTTCGGCCACGGAAACACCCCAGTCGTCGTTGACGCGGAAAGCCGTCACCTTCAAGCCGCCTTCCTTGATCGACTTCAGTTCGTCGGCGCCGCCGCCCCAGCCGTTGATGATGACATTGTCGAGCTTGCCACGTTCAGTCGCGGCGGACAGAACGCCGAGCGCTACCGCGGTGTTGCCGGCGTGCAGCATGGTGATGTCAGGATGGCGGCTGAGCAGGGCCTGACCACCGCTGAACGCCAGCTCGCGGTCACCATTGGCCTCGAACTCATCAACCAGCTTCATGTTGGAGTTGGCTGTAATGCATTCGGCGAAGTGGTCGGAACGCTGGCTGTCGATCAGACCCGGGATATAGCGAACCAGAGCGAATGTGCCTTCACCGCCGGTTTCGCCAATGACCCACCGGCACAAGGCTTCGGCGCCAATGGTATGATCAAATCCCACATGTGTGATCGGTTGCTTGTCCGTTCCCAGTGTGTCGACGAAGGGGTTCACAACATTCATCACCAGCGTCGGCAGGGCCTGGGCGAGGCGCGAGATATTGGATTTCTGTACCTGGTACTCCGACGGTCCGATCACGACGTAATCGAAATCGCCACCCAGAACCTGCTCGACCTGGACGCCTTGGCGGTCATGCTCGTCGGGGCGGATCATGAATTCGGTCACTTCGAATGGAATCCCCATTTCCTCCAGCCGCGCTCTGGTCGAAATGTTCAGTCGCGCCCAGGCGTCAGAAGTCTCGAGGCTGGGAAACATCATTGCGATCTTCAGCGGCTTGTCATAGGTCTTCGTGCTCTTGACGGTATCCGCCTGCACCCGCTGCATGAACGCTTCCATTTTTGTGCGCTCTTCGGGCATCATCTGGTGCAGTTCGGGCAGCAGGAAATAACCACGCTCTTGTGCGCCTGCGGGCACCTCCTGAGCGGTCAGCGGCAGCGACATCGCAAAAAGCGCAGCACCCGTCATCAGTACGGTTCTCATGGATATGGATTTCATCTTGGTCTTCCTCCCTTTGGTTATTCGTTGGACTATTCTTCGGTCCGCGTATTGCGGCGCGAGTAGAGTCCGATGGTGATCAGAATGACTGCACCGGCGGCGACATGCTGCCAGAAGGCCTCGAATCCCAGGATCACGACAGCGTTGACGATAGTCGCCAGAAGCCATGCTCCGAGCAGGGTCCCGACGATCGAGCCACGACCGCCGAACAGGTTGGTGCCGCCGACGATCACGGCTGCAATGGTGTTGAGCAGGATGGTAACCGCGCCCGAGGCGACGACCGCATCGAGACGCCCCGTCAACATGATGCCACCCAGTGCCGCGATCAGACCCATGAAGACATACACGCCGATGCGATAGTGCAAGACGCTGATCCCCAGCCGCTTGGCCGCTGTAGGATTTCCTCCGACGGCATGAAGCCGCGCGCCGACCTTGTGATAGGCAAATATGAAATGGGCGATGATGATGACCGTCATCCCGATCACCAGCGGCACCGGAATACCCAGAAGACGCCCACGCCCGAGCCATGTGATCGCCTCAGGAAAGGCAAAGAATACACCGCCTCCGGCATAGACCAGCGCGAGTCCGCGGAAGATCAACTCGGTCGACAGCGTGACGATGAAATCAGGCATCTTCAGCTTTGTGATCAGAATGCCGTTGATCAGTCCACACAGCCCACCAGTGGCAAAAGCGATAACAATCGATAGCCACAATGGTAGACCGAAGTCCTTGAGCGCAGCAGCGAAGGCTACGCTGGACAGCGTCAGGATGGCCCCGATCGACAGATCGATGCCTCGCGCGGTGATCACAGCCGTCATCCCGACGGCGAGCAGCATGATGAGTGATGCATCGATCGAGATGGCGCGCAAATTGCCGAGCGAAAAGAATGACGGCGCGGCGAACCCCATGACTACGGCGATGATGAGCAGCATGACGGCGGGTGCCGACAGCGGCACTTTTGTCGGCCCGAAGAGCGGCGGCAGGCTGTTTCGCCAATCCGCAACTTCAAGTTCAGCGCGCAACCTTTTGGCGGGATCTTCCCGATTTTCCTGTACCAAGCTCAAGGCGTTCCCTCGCAATCAATGAGATCATTTATTCTCTTGTCGAACATATGAACACATTGTTCGATTGATCTGTCAAGGAGTTCTTTCTCTGACAGCGCTCGTTTTTGCACTCACCTTTTCGCGCCACGACGCAATTGGACGCGGATCCAAAGACATTGGAATCGAGGGAAAAGGCTCTGGAGCCCTATTGCATCAATGCGTTGGCGGTGTCTTCATCGGTGACGAAGATGTCTATGAAGTCGCCCTGGAGAGCGGCCCGAATGGCGGGTATCTTGTCCGGGCCGCCTGCGACCGCGATCATTATCGGGCTTCCACGATAACTCTTCAGCGGCAAGCCGATCACCCGCTTATGCAGTGGAAAATCCAGCTCGCGGCCATCCTTATCGATGAAGCGGCACAGAATATCTCCCACCGCGCCACCGCGCCGCATGGCGCGTACTTCCGCTGGATGGACATAGCCATGACGAATGACGCTGGCGTTTTCGTCCACCGCACCGATACCGACCAGTGCATAATCCGCCCGCAGCGCCATTTCCAATGTGCTGCGTACGCCAATGTCTCTCAACATAGCCTGCGCCACCTGTGGATCCTCGACGACAAGAGGGGCTGGCACGAGAAACATCTTCCGGTCGTTTCCGGCAAGCCTGAGACCGTCAACATAGGCCTGAACCCCGCCAGTCATGGCAACAAGGTCGATACTCCGGTCTTGAAACAAATGGCCCAGCCGGTTGATCGCTGCGCCGACGGTTTCACCCCAGCCGACTGCCAGAAGGCCGCCTTCGTGTAGCTTGTGCATCAAGACCTGCGCAGCCGCTTGACCCAATCTGTCACTGAGGGATTCGGCCTCCAAGTGGGGGATCACACGGACTTCTTTTAACTCGAACCTATCCTGAATGCGCCGCTCTATTTCCAGGCAGCCTTGCAGGGCAGAGTTGATCCGCACTTCGAGCATCCCCGTCCGTCGACCGTTTTCCAACAGCCGCGAGACCTTGATTCTTGGGAGCCCAAGTTTCTCGCCAATCACCTGCTGCGTAAGTCCATCATGGTAATAATACCAGGCCACCCTGGCCAATAGCGCATCCTCATCGGACAAGGTGGCTACTTCACGCTCTTTCATCGGTGCCCCTCATGCGCGCCATACGGCAACGTTGGTGCCTGTGATTCCCGCTCATGAGTATCCCAACCGCTGCGGGAAGGGAAAATATCCCTGACGCATTCTGTTGAATGCGTATGAGAGTTCCGCCCTGCGCGTTTTGTTGCAGAGGCACGGAATGCTTGACGGGCAGATCGCAAGATGTTCATATGTTCTAAATCACATCAAATGATCTCTATGTAAAGTGGTCATCCTAGCCATCGAGATTCCGATGTTACCACAAACGACAGGAAGAAAAGCAATGCCCAACAACGACCTGCGAGCGCCGGCCCACGCCTTGAACATGCGGCTTGTCGGACACTCCGATCAAGGCGGACGATCCGACGGAACCCAGATCATGGTCCGTGATGGTTACGCCTATGTCGCGCATATCTTCTCTAAGGGATTCAGCGTTATCGACGTGCGCGACCCGGCAAATCCGGTCACCGTCAACTTCATCGCTGCGCCGCCCAACACCTGGTCGCTGCATCTTCAGGTTCACGACAACTTATTGCTGGTGGTCCATGGGCAGGATCAGTTCTCCACACCCGAAAGCGACGACGAAAGAAACTATTACAAGGCCGACACCCACGATACATCCAAGGCGATCGGCACTGACGAGCGCAACTACTCCGCAGGCATGGCAGTGTTCGACCTGAGCGATCCGGCAAGGCCGATCCAGATCGGTTTCATGCCGGTGAACGGTGTCGGTCTGCACCGGATCTGGTATGTCGGCGGCCGCTGGGCCTATGCCTCGGCCCAGATGCAGGGGTTTTCCGACTTCATCCTCATCACCATCGACATGTCGGACCCGAGCAAGCCCGAGATCGCCGGGAAATTCTGGTTGCCGGGCATGAACATCGCCGCTGGCGAAACCCCGAACTGGCCCGTAAGCGAAGGCCGCTACAGCCTGCATCACCCAATTGTCCATGGCGACACCGCCTATTGCGGCTGGCGCGACGGCTGTCTTGTCGTGGTCGATGTGGCAGATCGTGCGGCGCCCAAATTGCTGGCGCACCGCAACTGGGCGCCGCCGTTCGGTGGGGGCACACACAACTGCTTGCCGCTTCCCGACCGGGAGCTTCTGATCGTCGTCGATGAAGCCGTTCTCGACAATGAAGAGGATGGAGAAAAGCCGATCTGGGTTTTCGACATCCGGGAAAAAACAAATCCGATTTCGATTTCTACATTTCCCAAACCATCCGATCGCGACTACAAATCCGTGGGGGGACATTTCGGACCGCACAATATCCACGAAAACCGCCTCGGCAGTTTTGTCAGCTCCACCCTGATCTTCTCGACATGGCAGAACGGCGGCCTGAGGATACACGACATTTCAGATCCTTACAGCCCCAAGGAAGTCGGCGCGGTCGTTCCCCAGGCACCTTACAGGCATGTCGATCATCGTCCAGGCAGACCATTGGTCATCAACACAACGGATGTGTTCGTGGACAAGTCCGGACTGATCTATTTCACTGACTTCAGTGGCGGCGGATTGCATATTGCCGAATTCAAAGGCTGAATCATCCGCACAGCTCAGGGAGAACCAGATGCCTCAGTATTACCTCGCCATCGATGCGGGCACAGGAAGCGGGCGTGCCGTGGTGTTCGACCAATCCGGACGGCAATGTGGATTGGGCCAGCAGGAATGGACGCATGTCGACGAAGCCAACGTAACGGGATCGATGGCTTTCGATACCGGCGCAAACTGGCCTCTGTTGTGCCGTTCCGTGAGGCAGGCGCTGGCCGACGCAGATGTCCGCGCCGACCAGATCAGCGCAATCAGCACCACTTCGATGCGCGAGGGAATCGTTCTGTACGACGAATCGGGCGCCGAGATCTGGGCCTGTGCGAATGTAGACGGCAGGGCGACGGCCGAAGTCGCTGCGCTCAAGGCACGCGACGCAGGGCTGGAGCGGGAGTTTTATCGCGTCAGCGGTCAAACCTTCGCGCTAGGGGCTTGGCCGCGGCTTGAATGGCTGCGTCACAACCGGCCAGATATCTTTGCGCGGACCGCAAAACTCTCGATGATCAATGACTGGATAGCGGCCCGGCTAAGCGGTGAAATTGTTGTCGAGCCCTCCAATGCCGGCACCACGGGGCTTCTGGATCCCACCACCCGGCAATGGTCGGACACCTTGATCGAAAAGGCCGGCCTTCCCCGCCGGCTGTTTCCCGATGTGCTGGAACCTGGTTCAATGATCGGTCGTGTGACCGCGAAGGCGGCAGGTGAAAGCGGACTGGCACAAGGGACCCCCGTGATCTGCGGCGGCGGCGATGTGCAGATGGGTTCCCTCGGGTTGGGCGTGACCAGCGATGGTGATGCAGCGATATTGGGAGGCACATTCTGGCAGCAGATCATCAATATTCCAGCGGGACGCACCGACGAGACAATGCGCGTACGCATCAATCCCCATGTAATCGGCGGGCTAAATCAGGCCGAGTGCATTTCGTTCTTCGTCGGACTGACAATGCGCTGGTTCCGCGACACCTTTTGCCATGCTGAGCAAGCCTTGGCAAAGGCGCGGGGCATCGACGTCTATTCCTATATGGAAGAGTTGGCCGCCAAGGTGCCGCCCGGCAGCAATGGCATTATCCCGGTTTTTTCCGACGCCATGGACTTCGGGCATTGGTATCACGCCGCACCGTCTTTTCTCAACATGTCCATCGAACCGGGCCATACGACACGAGCCAGCCTGTTTCGTGCGCTGGAAGAAAACGCAGCTATTGTGTCGAGCATCAATCTGGAACGGGTTATCGAATTTTCCGGCGTCAGCATCGACAAACCTGTTGTATTCGCCGGAGGCGCCTCAAAGGGCGCTTTGTGGGGGCAGATCCTAGCCGATGTTTTAGGCCGTGAAGTCGCTTTGCCCAAGGTACGGGAAGCAACAGCTCTCGGCTGTGCCGCCGTCGCGGCCTACGGCGTCGGTGCATTTTCCACCCTCGTCGAGGCAGGCGCTTCCATGTCCGGGATCGACAAGATCCTGACTCCCAATCCAGCCCTTGCCGGAGTTTACCGCGAAACGCGCGCCCGCTGGGAAGCGGCATATCCAGCGCAAAAACAATTGGCTGACCGCAACGTCACCACATCGATGTGGCGCGCCCCCGGTGTCTAACGTTTGCCTACCACGGCTATGTAAAATGTGGTTGGCGAGTCACATGGGGGCAAGGTCAAGATAAGAAGCCCCTAAGGGCCCTAAACGCAGAAGCCCCCAGGCTTATGGACCGTGGTGATTCTATAGGTTACTGATATGATGAAGTATATTTGGCTCCACGGACCTGATTGCATAGAGGTTTTTAGGAAGCTCAGGTCTTTCGTCCTTCTCTCAATGCTCGGCTCCTCTTTCTTTAATGGCCAGACATCATACTCCATGTCCTCGGAAGGGCGCGCCATGCCAGAATCAAAAGCGACATGATGTCTGCTTCAGTTCCTCTGATTTCCATTCTGAACAACAGGCATCGAGGATAGGGTAATCGGCGCGGCACACAGCTTTCTTCAGGGAATGGGCGAGCCGGTTCCGCCGCCAATGCCCGCAGACACACTCAGGTCCTGCGCAACAGCCAGACGAAGAACACCCCGCCGACAAGTCCGGTGACAATGCCGATCGGCATGTCCTCGGGCGCCATGACAGTGCGTGCGGCGATATCGGCCCAAAGCAGGAAGATCGCGCCCAGCACCATCGACGCCGGCAGGACCCTTCGGTAATCGCCACCGCTCAACAGGCGGACAATGTGCGGAACCATCAGGCCCACAAAGCCGATAATCCCGGAAAAGGCGACCATCACCCCCGTGATCAGCGCGCCAACGACAAAGACCTGTAGGCGGAAACGCCGCACGTCGATGCCCAGTGTCGTGGCGGTCTCATCGCCCACGGTCATGGCGTTGAGATCCCCCGCCCGCCAGCGCAGCCAGCCCGCACAGATCAGGAGGATCGCGAGCGGCCAGCCCAGCTGCGACCATTGGGCAAGGCCCAGCCCTCCCAGCATCCAGAACACCACCGTGTGGGTTGCCTTGGGGTCGCCCAGAAAAATCAGCATGTTGGCAAGCGCCATGATGATGAAGGACACCGCCACCCCCGCCAGCACAAGACGGTCCGCGCTTGTGGAATGCGTCATGCGCGCCACGCCGAGTACCACAATCGTGGCCACAAGCGCACCCGCGAAGGCAAGCAGCGGCACGGTGAGCGGGCCGAGGAAAAGCCCGGTGTGAAGCAGGGCGAGAATGGCGCCAAAGGCGCCGCCCGAGGAAATGCCAAGCAGGTGCGGATCGGCGAGCGGATTGCGGGTGACCGACTGCAGGCTGGCGCCGACCAGCGCCAGACCCGCCCCAACCATCATCGCCAGAAGCGCCCGGGGAAACCGGAGCTCCCACACGATCGCCTCGCGACCGGCAGACCAGGTCACTTCAATCGAACCTGGCCAAATCCTGTTCGCAAGCACGCCCCAGACAGTGGACCACTCCACCGCGATCGCGCCGACTGAAACCGCAACGGTCAGGGACAGCAGCAGGGCGAACAGGCTGGCCAACAGGAACAGCGCTCGCCCGCCGCCAGGCGGCGTCAGACGAGCCGTTCCGCTGCTTTCGTTGGCGGCATGCTTCACGTCAGTTCGGCCAGAAGGCGGCGGCGAGTTTCCTGATCGCCTTGATATTGCGCGGCCCGGGCGTCGCCTCCACATATTCGAGCACGACGAAGCGGTCGTTTTTGACAGCGTCGACATCGGCAAAGGCCGGGTTGGTCTTCATGAAGTCGATCTTCTGTTCGGCGGTGACATCGCCATAATTGACAATGAAGATCACCTCGGGGTCGCGCTCGACGACGGCCTCCCAGTTGACGGTCGCCCAACTCTTGTCGAAATCACCCATGATGTTGACGCCGCCCGCGGCCTCGATCATGGCCGTCGGCATGGCATAGCGGCCCGCCGTGAAGGGTGCGTCCTCGCCCGAATCATAGACGAACACCCTGAGCGGCGTCTCTTTCTTGCTCAGCGTCGCGTCAAATGCGGCAAGCTCCGCCTTGTAGCCCTCGACCAGCGCCTGCGCCTTGTCCTCGACACCGAAGATGCGCCCGAGATTGAGCAGGTCATTGTACATGTCATCCATCGAGACCTTGGCCTTCGGTCCGATGTGAATGCAGCTTTCGGTGAGCTCATAGACCTTGACGCCGAACGGTTCGAGGGTTTCGGGCGTCACCTCGCCGCCGACCTTCATGCCGTAATTCCAGCCTGCAAAGAAAAAGTCGGCATCGGCGCCGATGATGACTTCCTTGGAAGGGTATTTTTCTGACAGCTCCGGCAGGGCCTGAACGCCCGCGCGCATCTCCTCGTCCAGCGTCTTCCAGCCGGAGATGCCGGTATAGCCCACCATGCGGTCGGCGAGGCCCAGGACCAGCATCATTTCGGTCAGGTTGACGTCATTGGAAATGGCGGCTTTTGGCGGGGCGTCGAAGGTGACGCTGCGGTTGCAGCTTTCGACAGTCGTGCCGGCGAAGGCGGGCGCGGCCAGAAAGGCCAGTGCGAGAAGCGCGGGAAAGAATGTTTTCATGGCAAAAGTCCTCAGGCGTGAAGTTGATAGGTAAAATGGGTAGCCTCGCTCGGTGTCAGCCGTTCGCGCCGGGCGAGCACCCCGAAGGCGCGCGAGACGGTTTCGTCGGCAAGCACATCATCCGGCGTGCCAAACCCCATGGCCTGGCCCTGTTGCAGCAGCAGGATGTCGTCACAGACTGCAGCAGCGATGTTGAGATCGTGCAGGCTGGTGACAATCGTCATGTCAAGGTCACGGATCAGACGGATCACCTCAAGCTGGTGACGGATATCGAGATGGTTGGTCGGCTCGTCGAGCACGAGCAGCGAGGGCTCCTGCGCCAGCGCCCGCGCCACCATCACCCGCTGCCGTTCACCCCCCGAGAGCGAACCGAAACGACGATCCGCGAATCCGCCAAGATCGAGCTTGCCCAGAACAGCCGAAACAACCTCCGCGTCACGACCGTCGCCGCGCACCAGACCGCCACGATGGGGAATGCGTCCGAGGTCGACGATCTCGCGCACCGTCAGCGCGAAGTCGGTCGGCTGTTCCTGCAGCACGGCGGCGACCTTGAGCGCCACATCGCGGGCCCGCATTTTCCAGATGTCGTCGCCATCGATCAGCACCGCACCCGATGCCGGCTTCAGGTAGCGGTAGACGAGGCGCAGGAAAGTGGATTTTCCCGCGCCGTTCGGCCCCACAACGCCAAGCACCCTGCCTGCGGGGAGCTCGATCGACACCGGATTGAGGATCACCAGGCCCCGCGGCGCGTGCCAGGAAGCGCCCGCCAGGGTCAGGTTGACCGCGCTCATTGGATCGATCCCTCGACCTGCTCGACCACGAACATCGCCGCCGGTACGCGCGCAAGCGTCACATGCCTTAGCTTTCCGGGACGCTGGCTTGACGAGCACCAGCCGTCCTGAAGACCGGCATATTGACGGGCAAAGCTGACAAGGTCGTCAGTATCATCCGCCGGATCGATGTCGCCAAACAGATATGTCGCCTTGTTGGTGGCCAGATAGGCGACCGTGCAGGGCCGGTCGCAGCCCGCCATGCAGGCCACGCCTGAGATCTCGAACAGCGCCGCCGTCGCCTCGCCTGCCTTGTCCATCGCATCCCGCAATCGCGCGATCAATTCCAGGCCGGGGCGGCAATCGCTGCCGCTGTGACGGCAGGCGGTACAAACCGTTATCTTATGGGAAGACAGTCTAGTGGTTGTCTGTCTGGTCGGCATTGCGCCCTCCGCACATGAGTGCGGGGGTCAAAGCGATGATTGACCTGGCTATGCCCGGAAGTCCGGTTGCTCATGACAATTCTCCCTTCCGGACACCCCGCCCGGGTTGAGTTACGATGGTCATGGCAGGTCTCCTGACTTGCGGGTCACAGCTTGCTCAAACCTTCCCAGCGCATTCTTGCGCCAGTGGTCACTCTTGAGGAAGCTCGCCGCTCACAGTTGCGGGGGCAGTCACGGATTCAGCGCCTCTTGGCTACACCTCACCGTGTTCCCTTTTAATCCGCCTTTCCTTCGAGTCGGGCGGAACCATGCCATGAGACTAGATGTGCGCCCGTGCCGCGTCAATCGCACCGCAAACAGGTTTCACCACTGCGGGCGCGAATTGCGGCCGCTATGCCGCCTGCTTGTCCCACGTTGGAAACGGGTCAGGCATGGATGTCCACAGATCGGGAAGCAGGGCCGGCGCGTCCACCAGGCAGGCATCGAGATCGGCCCGGATTTTCGCCTCATCCATCGGATCGCAGCCGATGAACACCAGTTCCTGGCGGCGATCGCCCCAGACGGGATCGAAATAGGTCGCCATGGCGCGGTGCCAGGCCGGATCGTCAGGCCAGTATTCCTTTGGAGCCGCCGACCACCAGAGCCCGCGTTTTTCCGTGCGCACCAGCGCGCCGGCCATGGAGAGTTCGCCCACGAAACGCGGCCGGGTGGCCAGCCAGAAGAAGCCCTTGGCGCGCACCACGCCGGGCCACGGCCGGTTGATGAAAGCCTGGAGTTTCAGGGGTTCGAAGGGCTGCCGCGCCCGGTAGACGAAGGAGCGGATGCCATATTCCTCGGTCTCCGGAACATGATCGGCGAAGCCATTGAGTTCCTTGTACCAGAGCGGATGTTCATGTGCCTTGTCGAAATCGAACCGGCCGGTGCCGAGCACTTCGCGCGGAGCGACCTGCGCAAAATCGGTCTCGATCAGAACCGCGTCCGGATTGAGCGAACGGATGATCTTGCGTGCTGCGTCGAGATTGCCCGGAGATGTCACCGACACCTTGTTGAGAATGATGGTGTCGGCGAATTCGATCTGGTCGACGAGCAGATCGACGAGGGTGCGGCTGTCCTCATCGCCAAGTGTCTCGCCCCGGTTGCGCAGAAAGTCACTTGAAGCATAGTCTTTCAACAGGCTTGCGGCATCGACAACCGTGACCATGGAGTCGAGCCTGGCGACATCGGACAGACTGTCGCCGTTCTCGTCGCGGAATTCGAACGTGGACGCGACCGGCAGCGGCTCGGAAATCCCGGTCGATTCGATCAGCAGATGATCGAAACGTCCCTGATCCGCAAGCGCCCGGACTTCCTTGAGCAGATCGTCGCGCAGCGTGCAGCAGATGCAGCCATTGGTCATCTCGATCAGTTGCTCGTCGGTGCGCGACAGATTGGCCCCGCCATCGCGAATGAGGCTCGCGTCGATGTTGACCTCGCTCATGTCGTTGACGATGACCGCGACCCTCAGGCCGTCACGATTGGTGAGAATGTGATTGAGCAATGTCGTCTTGCCGGCGCCGAGGAAGCCGGAGAGGACGGTGACGGGAAGATGGCGGTCGGTCATGGTGCGGAGACCTCAACGAGTGGCTGAATGAGACCGGGGAACAGCAGCGAGGCATGGCAGCCGCTGCCGGCCTGGAATCCGTCGGCAAGGGCGAAATTGATGTTGGGCATCGGCCGGGCGATGTCGCCGGCGGCGAAGACGCCGGCAATGCTGGTCTGGGCCATCGGGCCGACCCTGACAAAGGGGCCCATCGGCCCCTCGCCCAGCATGCAGCCCAAGTGTTCGGCGGGACTGCCGGCAAGCGAGGTCTTCGGGCCGAGGAACAGCGCGGCGTGGCGCTCGATCGATCCATCGGTCAGCGTGATGTCAATGCCGTCCGAGACCTCCGTCACCGCCTGAAGTCCCCGGTGATCGACCCGCACACCGGCCTGCTCAAGCGCCTCGTGGTCAACTCCTTCCATGCCTGCGGTCAGCAGTGTGACCTGCCGGCTCCAGTCGGCCCGCAGCATCAGCGCCTGATGCGCGCTCATCGGATGGACGGCAAGAACCACCAGCGAGCCGCCTTTCACCTCGTATCCGTGGCAATAGGGACAGTGCAGCACCCGCTTCCCCCACGCATCGGTAAGGCCGGGAATATCAGGCAGGATGTCGCGTACGCCGTGCGCCAGAACAATGCGGCGCGCAAAGACCCGCTCGTTATCCGCAAGCGTCAGCGTGAAAGCATCCTCGTTGCCGCTGGCACCGGTCACCACGGCCTTGTGAAGGCTCACGCTCTTGTAGGGCGCAAGATCGGCGCGGAATCGCGCAAGGATTTCGGCGGGCGGAACGCCATCCCATCCTGCCACGCCATGGGCGCCCGGCGAAGTGCGATTGCGCGGAGCCCCGGCATCGAGCACCAGGACCGACCGGCTCGCGCGCCCGAGCTGGAGTGCTGCGGTGAGACCGGCAAAGCTACCGCCAATGATCGCCACATCCATCATCGCAGGGCTCTCCTCCACCGACCGATCAACGGCAGAAAGTTGCGGAGGCTTTGTTCAGCCTGAACACGCGTGCAGAGCTCTGCACGATGAGAAGTGCTGGAAATTTGCATATGTTATACCATCACAGCTTTAAGCCGGAAAAAACGGGCGGTGCAAGCCGCCCGCACTGAAGATAAGTCAATGGGTCAGCTGGCTTGCGACAGGCAGGTCTTGATCGAGGTTGCCATATTGCGGATGACCTCGAAATAGAGATCCGATCCGCCTTCGAGTTCAGCCCCAAGCGGATCTATGATTCCTGCCTTGGCCTGCGTACCCTCGATCACTGTAGACACCAGCTTCGGTTCGAATTGCGGCTCCGCAAACACGCAAGCGGCGCCCAGTTCCTGCACCCGCGCGCGGATCTCCGTGATGCGGGCAGCGCCTGGCATGACTTCCGGTGAGACCGTGATCGAGCCCGAGGCGGTGACGCCGAAGCGGTTCTCGAAATACTGGTAGGCGTCGTGGAAGACGATGAAGCCCTTGCCCTTGACCGGCTCGAGTTCGGCCGAGACTTCGGCGATCAGCGCGTCGAGCCTGGCCGTCACCGCTTCCGCATTGGCCTCGTATTTGGCGGCATTGCCGGGATCGGCCTCGACCAGCGCCTCCTCGATCTCATGCACCATGGCCTTGGCGTTCACCGGATCGAGCCAGACATGGGCGTCGAACGCGCCGTGGTCATGGCCTTCATGACCAGCCTCGGCTGTTTTTTCATGCGCGTGGTCATGCTCGGCTTCGGCTGTTTTTTCGTGCGCGTGGTCGTGCTTGGCTTCGGCTTCATGGGCGTGATCGTCATGACCTGCCTCATCGCCGTGATCATGCTTGTCGAAGGCACCGCCTTCGCGGAAGCCGAGCTTGACCAGATCATCGGCATCGATCAGCTCGATCGACTTGGCGTTGGCGCCGACGGTTTCGAGCGGCTTCTCCAGGAAGGCTTCCAGCTCGTGACCGACCCAGAACACGAGATTGGCCTGCTCCAGCATCTGCGCCTGCGATGGCTTGAGCGCGTAGGTGTGGGGCGAGCCCGCCCCTTCGACGATTAGTCCGGGTTCACCGACGCCCTCCATCACCGCCGCAACCAGCGAATGAATCGGCTTGATGGAAGCCACGACATTGACCTCGGCGCTGGCCGAAACGGCAGAGGAGGCAATAAGGGTGGAAGCGAGGAGTAAGCCCTTGAGGCGGTTCATGACGGTCTCCATATATAAAGAGTATGTGACGTTATCTCATTACAAGATTGCGTAACTGTATAACGTGTGCGATAAGGCGGCGCAACCCCCTTGTCACGATCCGCCGAAAGCCGTTCAGATCAGCCATGCTGCACAAACCTGATTCTCTCGTCACGCTCGACACTGCCGGCATCCATCGCGCCGGCCGGTGGCTGGTGCGCGGCGTGAACCTTGCGATTGAGCCGGGCGAGATCGTCACCCTGATCGGCCCGAACGGGTCAGGAAAGTCGACGACCGCGAAGATGGCGCTGGGCATCCTCAAGCCGGATGAAGGCGCGGTTCAGCGCCGTGCCGACCTGAAGGTTTCCTATGTGCCGCAGAAGCTCGCGGTCGACTGGACGCTGCCGCTGACCGTCCGCCGCTTCATGCGGCTGACCGGCCATGTCAGTGTTCACGAGGCGGAGAGCGCCATGGCGTCCACCGGTGTCGCCCATCTGGCGGGCGCCGAGGTGCGGACGCTGTCGGGCGGCGAGTTCCAGCGGGTGATGCTGGCGCGCGCCGTCGCCCGCAAACCCGATCTTCTGGTTCTCGACGAACCTGTCCAGGGCGTCGACTTTTCCGGCGAGATCGCGCTTTACGATCTGATCAAGCGGATCCGCGACGAGATGCATTGCGGCATCCTGCTGATTTCCCATGATCTGCATGTGGTGATGGCGGCGACCGACCGGGTGATCTGTCTCAACGGCCATGTCTGCTGCTCGGGCACGCCGACCGTGGTCGCCTCGAGCGCCGAGTACAAAGCGCTGTTCGGCGCCCGCGCCGCGTCCACGCTCGCGGTCTACGAACATCACCACGACCACACGCATCTGCCCGACGGGCGCGTCGAGCATGGTGACGGGACCATAACCGATCATTGCCATCCCGAGGACGGTCATCACCATCACCACGGCAGCGAGGGCAAGTCCGATGCTTGACGACTTCTTCACCCGCGCCATCCTGGCAGGCATCGGCGTGGCGCTGGTGGCAGGACCGCTGGGTTGCTTCATCGTCTGGCGCAGGCTCGCCTATTTCGGCGATACTCTGTCGCACGCCGCCCTACTCGGCGTGGCGCTGGCCTTCCTGTTCGAGATCAACATCACACTGGCCGTCTTCGGCGTCTCGGCCTGCGTCTCCATCGCGCTGCTGCTGCTTCAGAAGCAGGGCACGCTGTCATCCGACGCCCTGCTGGGCCTGCTCGCGCATTCCGCCCTCGCCCTGGGCCTCGTTGCGCTCGCCTTCATGACCTGGATCCGCATGGACTTGATGGGTTTCCTGTTCGGCGACATCCTTGCGGTGTCGAGAATGGACATCGCCATCATCTGGATGGGCGGCATCGTGGTGCTCGCTGTCCTCGCCATCATCTGGCGGCCGCTGTTTGCCGCCACCATCAACCGCGAACTCGCCGAAGCCGAAGGCATGAATCCGGAACGGGTCAACATCATCTTCATGCTGCTGATGGCCGCAGTGATCGCGATTTCCATGAAGATCGTCGGCGTACTGCTGATCACCGCGATGCTGATCATCCCCGCGGCGACCGCGCGCCGGTTCTCCTCGGGCCCCGAGCAGATGGCGCTGATGGCAGCGATCATCGGCGCGGCAGCGGTGGTGGGCGGCCTGTTCGGCTCGCTGGAATGGGACACCCCGGCCGGCCCCAGCATCGTGGTGGCGGCCCTCATCCTCTTCATCCTGTCCCTGATGCCCGTCTTCTCCCGCCCTTCGCCGAAGCCTGGCGAGATGGCACCGCAGGCGAGCGAACCCCAGAAAGGAACCCGGCCATGAACGAGCATGTTCACGAAACAGCGGACCTGACCAAAAACCAGACCCTGGTGATGGGCGCTCTGACACGCTCGAAAGGGCCACTGAGCGCCTACACCATTCTCGACCAGCTGCGCGACAACGGGTTCCGCGCGCCGCTCCAGGTCTACCGCGCGCTCGACAAGCTGGTGGAATTCGGCCTGGTGCACCGGCTCGAAAGCCTCAATGCCTTCGTCGCCTGCCGCCATCCGGGCTGCGACGGGGACGACACCATCGCCTTCATGATCTGCGAGCGGTGCGGACAGGTCAACGAGATCACCGACACCGCGCTTGCGATGCGGCTGAAGCAACTGGCGGGCGAGGCCAGCTTTGCGCTCAAGAAAACGACCATCGAGCTGCGCGGCATCTGCCGCACGTGCCAGGTGGCGTGACGCCATGGCCTTGCCCGAGCGGATCCCGATTTTCTCCCTGAGCGGTTTCCTCGGCTCGGGCAAGTCGACGCTGCCCAAAAAACTTCTGGCGGTTCCCCTCTCCAGCGCTGCTTTTTCTCACAAGAAACAGGAATAGTCATAAAACATGCATGTCGCGCTCAAATGGATTCATTTGGGCGATAACGAACATGCATTAATTCAAAGCTCAAATCAGCGAGAGCAAGACGTGAACCGACTACAGAGCTGGTGAATGGTAGCTACATCGGCATTGGCGAAGGCGATGCGCAGGTAGCGGTCCAGGCCTTTGCCGAAGAACGAGCCGGGAATGGTGATGACGCCCGCCTGGCGCGCCAGAATGTGGGCGGCGTCATGGGCGCTGAGTTCGACAAAGGGATGGCGGACAAAGGCGAAATAGGCGCCGAGCGCCGAAATCTCCCATTCCGGGAGATCACGCATCGCTTCGGTCAGCGCCTTGGCGCGGGCGGATATTTCCAGCGTATTGGCGCGGCGCCAGTCACCGAGCGCCGGAATGGCTTTGGCAAGGGCTGCCTGCGGCGGTCGCGGCGCGCAGATCTGCAGATTGTCCATCACCTTGGCGATCTGGGTGACGACCATTTCGCCAGCGGTGACCGCGCCGACGCGATGGCCGGGAATGCAGAAGGATTTGGAGAAGCTGTAAAGCCCGATGAGATTGTCCTGCCAGCCCGGAACGGAAAACAGGCCGTGCGGCGAACCTGTATCGAGCGGCAGGAAGTCGCGATAAGTCTCGTCGACGATCAGCCAGACGCCATGCTTGCGGCAGAGGTCGAACAGCGCGCCCAACAGTCCCTTGGGATAGGTGGCGCCGGTGGGATTGTTGGGGGTGACAATCGCCAGCGCGCGGACGCCGTCACCGATCATCGCCTCGACAGCCTCGGGCGTCGGCAGGAAGCCGTCCTTCGCATGGCATTCGACATAGCCGACTTTGACACCCGAAATGGCCAGCGTGGTCTCATGGTTGAAATAGCACGGGTTGGTGAGAAGCACCGTGTCGCCGGGGCCGGCGACCGTCATCATCGTCGCCATGAAGGCCTGGTTGCAGCCCGAGGTGATGTGGATATTGGCCGGCTTGACCTCCGCGGCATAGAGGGCGCTGGCCCACCCGGCATAGGCGGCGCGCAGTACCGGCTCGCCCTCGATATCGCCATAGCCGGCCATCCCGGGCGAGCTCGCCGCCTGACCGAGCCAGGCGAGCATGTCGGGGTGCGGCGGATAGCCGGGGACTGCCTGCGACAGATCGATCAGCGGGCCGAGATGGCCGTCATAATCGCGTTTCCAGGCCTGCACCTCGGGAATCGGCGGTGCGGCAAGGGTCTGGACAAGCGGATTGAATCGGGCGGTCGGCATGAGGCGCTCTCTCGGTCTATGGTCAAAATCAGTCAGGCGGCGGTCACAGGGCGTCTTCCGCCCCCGCCGGATCGGGGCGGCTGGGCCTGTTGCGCCCGGCGGATGGTCCGGCGTGCGGCAATCAGCGGCTCGGCCCTGGCGTCCTCTTCCTCGATACTCGAAAACAGCCAGTCCATGAAGGCGTCAACAACCGGCGTCGAGCGCAGATCGTTGCTGCAGGCGACATAGAAGGCGTCGACGGCGGGAACGGCAAGCTTGAACGGCACGATCACCTGTCCCCGGGTCAGGAGGCTCGCTGCCGTCAGGGTGTCGCCGAGCGCGATGCCGTGACCGAGCAGGGCCGCCTCGATCGCCAGCCGGGCATCGGAGAAATGATGCTGCCGCACACCCGATATGCCGTGCACATCGGCCGCCGTGAGCCATATATGCCATTCATGGCCGTCGTCGCCGTGCAGGATGGTGTGTTCGGCCAGATCGCGGGCGGTTCGGATCGGCCGGTTGTTGATCAGCGACGGGCTGGCGATCGGGAACAGGTCGAGATGCGACCACAGCTTGAGCCAGCAGTCGGTCCAGCTGCCGTCGCCATAAAGAATGGCGATATCGACATCGGGCGAATGGATCAGCGCCGGATCATTGGCGGCGGCGAGCGTCAGCCGGATTTCCGGATAACGCGCAGTGAAGCTCGCAAGTCGCGGCATCAGCCACAGCGACAGCAGCGCCGACACGCAGGTGATCGACAGCGATCCGGATTTCGCCGGCCGGGTCATACGGGCGGTGGCGGCGGCGATTTCCTCGAAGGCCGATGTCACCGAAGGTAACAGGTCTGCGCCATGCTCGGTCAATGTCAGGCGCTGGCCCGTGCGGTTGAAAAGCCTGACTTTCAGTGAGGCTTCCAGCGCCTTGATCTGATGGCTGATGGCGCCGTGGGTCACGCAAAGTTCCTGTGCAGCCTTGGTCAAGGAACGGTTTCGCGCGGTCGCCTCGAAGGCGCGCAAAGGGTTGAGCGGTGGCAGACGCTGGGTCACAAGGCGGAATCCTGATGTGAGTTTTTCTCACATAAATGACACTAACAATATCAATTGCTTTCCTTTCTCCGCTTTGCAACATTTTATTGACCAGCCGCGGCAAAAAAGCGGAATCGCGACTTTCGAGGGATGGCAGTCAGATGGAATGGAACAAGACAAAGCTCGACGAGCTCAAGGACAAATATGGCGAAAGCCATGGCGGCGAATTGTTCAACCCGAAGTTCCGCCGCGTCGCCGACAAGATCTTCACCGAGAGCGGCACACGGCTGGCGCCCTATTCCGGCATCCCGACCTTCCTGACGGCACCCTATGTCGAGATCGACAATGATAAGCCGGATTTCGGCGATCTGCAGGTGGCTATCATCGGCATGCCGATGGATCTGGGCGTCACCAACCGCAACGGCTCCCGTTTCGGCCCCCGCGCGCTTCGCACCATCGAGCGGATCGGTCCCTACAACCATGTGCTCGATTGCGCGCCCGTACACGAACTGCGCGTCGCCGATATTGGCGATGTCAGCTTCCGCAGCCGCTATCGGCTTGAACTCTGCCACGAGGACATCGAACGCCGCCTCCATCAGATTGTCGATGCCGGAGTGCTTCCGCTTTCTGTCGGCGGAGACCATTCGATCAGTCACCCGGTCCTGAAAGCCGTTGGCAAGAAGCACCCGGTCGGCATGATCCACATCGACGCTCACTGCGACACCGGTGGCGCCTTCGACATGACCAAGTTCCACCATGGCGGCCCGTTCCGAAATGCGGTGCTTGACGGCGTTCTCGATCCAACGCGGACAATCCAGATCGGCATCCGTGGACCGGCCGAGTATCTGTGGGAGTTCTCCTATGAGTCGGGCATGGCTGTCATTCATGCCGAGGAGGTCACCGGTATGGGCATGCCAGCCATTATTGCGCGGGCCAAGGAGATCATCGGAGACGGGCCGACCTATCTCTCGTTCGACATCGACAGTCTCGATCCTGCCTTCGCTCCGGGCACAGGCACGCCGGAGGTCGGCGGGCTGACCACACGCGAAGTGCTGGAACTGATCCGCGGACTCAAGGGCATGAACATTGTTGGTGGCGACGTGGTCGAAGTGGCGCCGCAATATGATTCCACCACAAACACGGCGCACGCCGGTGCGCAGGTGCTGTTCGAGATCCTCAGCCTGATGGTTTTCAGCCCGGCCATCACCGGCAGACTAGCCTGAGACCATGCCGGGACCCCGTGAACGGGCTGGGATGGAAACCATGGCACACGCCCTATTTCAAGGGCGGTGTGCCGACGCCAAATGAGACGGCGTCCGCCGCTTCCCGCCGGTGCGTCTTGCCGGGAGAAGGAGGCGGCGCCGGACCATTCATTGAGGCAGAGAACCTCAATCAGGACAGCAAGGGAACACCGGTCAATGACCGGCCAACAAAGGAGACGACAATGCGAAAGATTCTCAACTCATCCATCAGCCGTCGGGCAGTCCTCGGCGGCGCGGTTGCCACCATCGGGGCGCTCTCGATGCCGTCGATACTCAGGGCCCAGGACCGCTCGATCAAGGTCGGCGTTTATGGCGGCTACTTCAAGGATTCGTTCGACAAGAACATCTTTCCGGACTTTACCGCCGCCAGCGGCATTGCGGTGGAATCGGTGGCCGAGCCGACGGGCGAGGCCTGGCTGGTGCAGCTCGAACAGGCTGCCAAGGCCGGTGTCGCGCCCGCCGATGTCTCGATGATGTCGCAAGTTGCCATGCTCAAGGGTCAGTCGACCGATCTGTGGGCGCCTATCGATACCTCGAAGATCAAGAACTATGACGGTCTGCTCGAGCAGTTCGTCAACGAGTACCCCGATGGCCGCGTTGCCGGCATCGGCGCGGTCGCCTGGTATATCACGCTGGTCACCAACACCGATTCTTATCCGGAAGCGCCCGACAGCTGGGCAGCACTCTGGGATCCGGCCAATGCCGACAAGCTCGGTTTGCTGGCACTGGTGTCCAACTCCTTCCTGCTGGAAGTGACCGCCAAAACCTTCATGGGCGGCACGAATGCACTCGACACGGAGGAGGGCATCAACAAGGCCTTCGAAAAACTGGCCGAGGTCAAGCCCAATGTCCGTCTCTGGTACCGCGATGAGGCGCAGTTCGAACAGGCGCTGAAATCCGGCGAAATCCCGATGGGCCAGTATTACCACGACGTCACCGGGCTCGCCGCCGCCGATGGCCATCCGGTCCGCTCCACGTTCCCCAAGGAAGGCGGCATTCAGGATTCGGGCTGCTGGGCGCTGTCACGCGCTTCCGACAAGGTCGAGGAGGCGCATGTGTTCATCGACTACATGAGCCAACCGGAAATCCAGGCGACACTGTCGCGCAAGGTCGGCACCGCGCCGACACTGAAGCGTGATCTTCTCGATCTGACACCGGAAGAGTTCGCCAGCGTGTCGTCGGACATAGAGCCGATCATCCCGCGCTACGACCTCTACCAGACCAAGTCGGACTGGCTGAACCAGAAATGGACGGAACTGATCGTCGGCTGAGGCCCGGTTGCGTCCCGAACCGGGACGTGATTGCCTGAATGGGGAGGGGCAGGTTCGCCGCCCCTCCCGGACCCCGGCCAACCGGGGCAGAGAGTGGGAACACGATGTCTGGATTGACGCTCGATGCCGTTCGCAAGGACTTTGGCAGCTTCACCGCGGTCAATGACGTGCAACTGAGCGTGCCGCACGGCACCTTCGTCTGCATGCTCGGACCGTCCGGCTGCGGCAAGACCACGCTGCTCAGGATGATCGCCGGCCTGGATCTGCCGACCAGCGGAAGGGTCCTGCTCGACGGCGAGGACATTACCGCCGTGCCGACCCACAAGCGCAATCTCGGCATGGTGTTCCAGTCGCTGGCGCTGTTTCCGCACCTGACTGTCGGCGAGAACATCGCCTATCCGTTGCGAATCCGTGGCGCGCCGCGCGAGGAACAGGTCAAACGGGTGGACGAATTGCTCTCGATGATCCATCTCACCGGCTATGCCGACCGCCCGGTGGCAAAATTGTCGGGCGGCCAGCGCCAGAGAGTGGCAATCGCCCGGGCGCTGACGCGCTCACCCAAACTGTTCCTGCTAGACGAACCCTTGTCGGCGCTCGACGCCAAATTGCGCGAGGCCATGCAGGTGGAACTGAGACAGCTGCAGCAGCAGCTCGGCATCACCACCATCGTCGTCACCCACGATCAGCGCGAAGCCATGACCATGGCCGACACCGTGGTGGTGATGAACAAGGGCGAGATCCGGCAGGCGGCAAGCCCGATGGAAATCTATCGCCGGCCGGCTGACACCTTTGTCGCCGATTTCATCGGCTCGACCAATCTCATCGATATGGAAACCGACAGCGCCGGCCGCGCTGTTGCGCTGGGCCAGGTCATCCCGGGCCTGTCCGCACCTGGCGGCGGCAAGGCGATCATTTCGATCCGGCCGGAGGATGTGGATCTGACTGCGCCGGGCAGCGGCGGCGCCATTTTGGGCACCGTGACCTTCGTGCGCGATCTCGGCGGCACCATCGAGACCTTCATCGATTGCGCCGGCAAGCAGATCATCGCCGTGTCGACGCCGCGGGCCCGGCCCGATGTTTCGGTCGGCCAGCCGGTCGGCGTGGTGCTTGACCCCGGCGTCTGCGTGGTGCTCTCCACATGAGACGCGAGGCGCCCCAGAGGCTGAGCGATTACGGGCCGCTGGCATTTCCGGCGATCATGCTCACGGTGTTTTTCGTGATCCCGTTCGGCACGATGATTGCGGTCAGCTTCTTCCAGCGCCAGCAGGGCGGCTTCTACACCCCAGCCTTCGTCTTTTCCAATTACGAGCGGTTCTTGAGTCTGTTCTTCGCTCATGTGCTGGGCTTCTCGCTGATGCTGGCGGTGCTTGTCGCCGTCTGCTGCGTCGCAATCGGGGTGCCGTTCACCTATCTCATGACCAAGATGTCGCGGCGGGCGCAGATCGTCTGGATGGTGGCGCTGCTGTCGGTGTTGTCGCTGTCCGAAGTGATCATCGGCTTTGCCTGGTCGACGCTTCTGTCGCGCACTGCCGGCATCACCAATCTCATGGTCACGCTCGGGCTGATGGACACGGCGGTGGCGCTGTCGCCCGGATTTCCGGCGGTGCTGACGGCCATGGTCTATCAGGCTCTGCCCTACACAATCCTGGTGCTCTATCCGGCGCTGGTGCGGCTCGACCCGACATTGACCGAAGCGGCGCGCACGCTTGGCGCCTCGCCGCTGAAAGCCTTCTTCACGGTCGTGGTGCCGGCGCTCCGGACCACCATCCTCGCCACGCTGATCATGGTGTTCATCTTTGCGCTCGGCTCCTACCTGCTGCCGCAGATCCTCGGTCGGCCGCAGCACTGGACGCTGTCGGTGCTGATCACCGACCAGGCGATTTACCAGTCCAACATGCCCTTTGCCGCCGCGATGGCCGTGTTCCTGGTGCTGGTCACGCTCGGCATGGTGGCGCTCACCCTGTTTGCCGGACGTAAGAGGGAAGAAACCACATGAGCAGTCTCCTGCACCGCTTCTATTTTGCGCTGGTCGGCCTGTTTCTGGCATCGCCGCTGATTGTCGTCGCCGGGGTGTCGGTCAATGCCAAACAGACGCTGGCCTTCCCTCCGCAGGGCTTCTCGCTGTCCTGGTATGCCGACATCTTCATCGATACCGGCTGGCGCAATGCCCTTTTCGCCTCGCTGATTCTGGCGATCCTTTCTGCCGCGCTGGCTGTGGCCATCGCGCTTCCGCTAAGCTGGTTTCTGTGGCGCCGGATCGCGCCCTGGGCCAATGTGTTTCAACTCCTGGGCATCGCGCCGTTCACGCTGCCTCCTGTGATCACCGCGCTGGGACTCTTGACCTTCTGGGCCACCACCGGCTTCTACGGTCAGCCATGGACCGCAGTGATCAGCCACGCAATCTTCTTCGTCACCCTGCCGCTGGTCACTCTGACATTGGGCTTTACCGCCATCGACCGTTCGCTGGTGGAGGCGGCGGCGACCATGGGGGCCGACGACCGCACCATCTTCCGCACCGTGGTGCTGCCGCTGATCACGCCCTATCTGGTTTCGGGCTACGCCTTTGCCTTCGTGCTGTCGCTCAACGAATACATCGTCGCCTATATGACAGTGGGCTTCACCATGGAAACCCTGCCGATCAAGATCTTCAACGCGCTGCGCTACGGCTACACCCCGACCATGGCCTCCGTCACGGTCCTCTTCGTGGTTCTGGCAGCCGTCATCTATTCCCTGATCGCCCGCTTTGGCGATCTTCTGAAACTGCTCGGCGCCAATTCCGAGGAGCAATCATGATCCGGATGTCCGCCTTGCAGATGCAGACCGCGGGTACTGATACGGCAGCCAATCTCAAGGGCATCGAGAAGGCCGCGCACCAGGCCGCAGAAGCGGGCGCGAGTCTTCTGGTGACGCCTGAACTCGGCGTGACCAGCTATGGCGGTGGCCGGGACATTCTTAATCTGGCTGAACCCGCCAATGGGCCGATCGTCGACCGGCTAGGGGAGATCGCCCGTCAGACCGGCATCGCCATCATCGCCGGATTTGCCGAGAAGGCAGGCATGGTGGTCTACAATTCTGCGGTCTACACGGATGGTGCGAATACACCGTCAATTTACCGCAAGTCGCATCTCTATGGCGATTATGAGCGCGCGCTGTTTTCGCCGGAGACGCCGACGACCTGCCTGTTCAGCCATCGCGGTATGACACTCGGAATGCTGATCTGCTATGATGTCGAATTTCCGGAGAATGTGCGGCGACTGGCGCTGGCCGGGGCTGACATGATCCTGGTGCCGACGGCGACACCGAAGGGGGCATCGGGCACATTCATTGCCGAAAAAATGATCCCGGTGCGCGCCTTTGAGAACCAGATCTTCATTGCCTATGTCAACAATATCGGCCGTGACGGCGCGTTCGACTATGCCGGCCGATCAGTGATTGCAGCTCCGGACGGCTCTGCGCTGGCGTCGGCGGGACTATCTGAGGAGTTACTGACAGTGGACATTGCGCCAGCGCTTTATGCCCGTTCCCGGGGCGAAAATACTTACCTGAAGGATCTCTTCCCGGCTTGAAAGCAGGGCCGAAACACCGCTCAGGTATAAAGCCCCGCCAATTTCGCGCGCAGCTTGGTCAGAGCCAGCACGGTATCGATTGTGGGTGTCGGTGTGCCGGTTACACGGCCGAGTTCCTGTACAGATCCGACAAGTGCATCGATTTCCATGGGCCGCCCGGCATCAAGATCCTGAAGCATGGACGTGCGATGCGCTCCAACCGCGGCGCCGGCGTCAATCCGGCGTTCGACACTGATTGGAAATCTTACGCCCAGTTTCTCGGCGATCTCCTGAGCTTCGACCATCATCCGACGCGCCACTTCGCGCGTGCCCGTATCTGTGCACAGCACATCAAGAGTGGCAAGTGTAAGGGCGGAAATGGGATTGAAGGACAGGTTTCCCCACAGCTTGACCCAGATCTCGTCGCGCAACTGCGGACGAACCGGCGCCTTGAGACCAGCCGCGCCCAGGACACTTGAAAGTGCAAGCGCGCGTTCGGACTTCGAACCATCCGGCTCGCCAAGCGAAAAGCGGTTGCCTTCGACATGCTTGATGATGCCGGGTGCGCTCACCTCGGCGGCCGGGTAGACCACGCAGCCAAGTACCCGGTCGGGGCCAAAACCATCCCACTGCGCATTGCCCGGATCGACACTTTCGAGCCTGGTGCCCTCGAGAGGCCCACCGATCTTGTGGAAATACCACCATGGAATGCCGTTTACGCCGCTGACTATGGTGGTCTGTTCACCGATCAGGGGCTGCATCCGGCTCACAACCGGCGGGACCGAGTGGGCCTTGAGCGTGACAATGACATAGTCCTGCGTTCCGAATTCCGCCGGATCATCGCTTGCGCGGACCGGCGCCGTGACCGGATCGCGATCGTGTTCGATGAGGGTCAGGCCCTTTTCCCGCATGGCCGCGAGATGTGGGCCGCGTGCCACCAGACTGACATCGGCGCCGGCCTGGGCCAGCTTGGCGGCCATGTAGCCGCCGATTGCGCCAGCGCCGAAAATGCAGATCTTCATGCACGGTTCCTTTCAAACCTGCCCTACCCGGGGTCCCCGGGAGTCAGGCCGGATTGGTCAGCCCGAGTTTTTCGGCAAGACCGATGCGCTGCAGCTTGCCGGTCGCGCCCTTGGGGATTTCATCCAGTATGACAATTTTGCGCGGCACCTTGAAATCGGCCAGCCGGGTTGCCGCAAACTCGCGGATTTCCCTTTCCGTTGCCGACCGCCCTTCCCTGAGCACGACAGCGGCGGCGACCTCTTCACCAAGTTTGGAGTGCGGCAACGCGAATGTCACCACCTGGGCAACAGCCGGATGATCCATCAGAATGCCGTCAACTTCGAGCGGACTGATCTTTTCGCCGCCCCGGTTGATGATCTCCTTGAGCCGACCGGTCAGTTGCAGATAGCCGCCCTCATCAAGCCCCCCCTTGTCGCCGGTGCGGAACCAGCGGCTGCCCTCGGCCATGAAGAAGCTTTTCGCATTGGCTTCCGGATTGCCTTCATAGCCGGGGGTGACATTCGCACCGGAGATGACCACCTCGCCGATGCCATCGATCAGTCTGTCTTCCGTTTCATCTGCAATCCGCACGAGCGGACCGGCTGCCACGCCGACAAAGCCGGGCTTTTGTGCTCGCGGAGGCAGCGGATTGCTGGTCATCTGGTGGGCGGCCTCTGTCATTCCATAGGCTTCGATGACGGGCGCGCTGAAGGTGTCTGCAAGGGCCAGCATGACTTGTGCGGGCAGCGACGCCGACGACGAGCGCAGGAAGCGCAACCGCGTCGCCTCGATTGTGTCCCGGTTGCGCTCGGCACGGGTCAGAATGGCCTGATGCATGGTGGGAACGGCCGTATACCAGGTTGGCTCCGCTTCCCGCATCCAGCCGAAGAACTTGAGCGCGTCAAATCCCGGCGCGCAGCAAATGGAAGCTCCAGCCGCCAGCGATGCACTCACCGCTGCTATCAAGCCATGAATGTGAAACAACGGCATCACGTTCAAGCACCGGTCTTCCGGCATAAGCGCAAGGGTTGCTTTGATGTTTTGGGCAGATGCTGCGACATTTGATTGAAGCAGCGGTACGATTTTGGGTCGTGATGTGGTCCCGGATGTGTGCAGGATGAGCGCAATGTCATCGGGACCAGGGTCCGAGGCCGGCGCCGGCGCGCCGCTGCCACCGGCAAGGCTGAACTGCCCGGCCGGCGCATCCGACGGGCTTGAAAGCCGCATGATGGTCATGCCGAATTTTTCCGCGGCCGCGAGTGCGGGTCCGTCATAGTCCTTAGGAACAACAAGCGCCTTGGCCTTGAGGTCATCAAGATAGAATTCAAACTCTTCCTGACGATAGGCCGGATTGAGCGGCGCCGTGATGGCAGCCTGCGCGATGGTAACGAAGGCTGTGGCCATTTCCGGTCCGTTTGGCAAAACGATGGCCACGCGGTCGCCTCTGCCGATCCCTGCTGCGCGCAGTTGCGCCGCCACCTCGATCGCAAGCGCGCGCAGCCCGCCATAGGTCAGCCAGGTCCGGCCCGGAGCGCCTATTGCGAGCGCGTTTTCATCGTGAGGCGCAAACAGCGATTTCAATGTTGTGGTCATGGCTTGCTACCCTTTGAAATACGATGGGCGATGAAACGTCACCGGAAATCAGGAATGATGTGGACGATCGCCGGACGGCGAGTACGGAGCCCGCAATCGGCTTCGGTTGGGGCTTTTCACCTCTTGGCTGCGTAATAGGCGACCCGGCGTTCGAGATAGGCGAGGAACTCCGATATCGAGAACGCCATGGCAAACAGGACAATCAGAACCGCCCAGAAATGCCCCATCAGGAAGTTCGATGAGTAGAGTTCGAAGAGCGCCCCGAAACCGACAATTGAAATCAGCAATTGGCCGATGATCACGCCCTTGACAGCCCGGATAACGCCGATCCTTACGCCGCCGAGGATTTCTGGAAGCGCGGCCCAGAAATAGATCCTGAAGAAGGCATCGAGCGGGGAGGCTCCGAAGCTGCGGGCCATTTCCACCAGCGATCGGTTGATTTGCATCACGCCGGCACGCGAATTCAGGATGATGATCCAGATTCCAAACAGCGTTGTTGTGATGATGATCGAAGTCATTCCGAAGCCGAAAAGAACCATAAGCACTGGCACCAGCGCGGTCAGGGGCGCGCTGAGGAAAATATTCACCCATGGCAGGAGCAGTTCATCAAGCAAACGGCTCTTTCCCATCATGATACCCACCGGTATGCCGATCGCGATGGCAAAGAAGACCCCGCTGCCAAAGGCGTAGGCAGTCTCCGTCATCGCCTTGACGAAGGCCGGTGTTCCGATCACCGAAAACAGTGTTGCAATCACCGTTGTCAGCGGCGGGACGAAAAACGTCAGGTTCATCTGGCCGATGACTTCCCACAGCAATCCCCAGATCAGCAGCGAAGACATGGCGGGCAGCTTGTATCCAAATGCGGTCATGACATCCCTATTCGGTATAGGTTCGAAGCGAAGCCCAGATCTCGTCGACAATGTCGAGATACTCGGGATCGCGGCGGATGTTCTCGACATCCTTGTTGCGGAAGCTTGTCGGACGGATGATCTCCGATACCCGGCTCGGACGCGGCAAAAGGATCGCGATCTGGTCCGAGACATAGACGGCTTCTTCGATCGAATGGGTGACGAAGATGAATGTCTTGTTCTCGTGCCGGACCAGTTCCAGAAGATCCTCCTGGAATTTGCGGCGGTTCTGCTCGTCGACTGCGGAGAAAGGCTCGTCGAGCAGCAATACCTGGGAATCGACAGCCAAGGCGCGGGCAAGTCCGACGCGCTGGCGCATGCCGCCGGAAAGTTCATGCGGATAGGCCTTTTCAAATCCCGAGAGCCCCACATTGCCGATATATTTTTCGGCGATTGCCTCGCGCTCGGATTTGGCGACACCGCGCAGTTCGAGCCCGAAGGCAACATTGCGGATCACGCTTGCCCACGGAAGCAGGGCAAAATCCTGAAAGACGAATGCGCGGTCCGATCCCGGACCTGTGACCCTTTTGCCATTGACTTCGATGTCGCCCGCGTCGGCCGGCAGCAGCCCGGCAATGATCTTGAGCAGCGTGGTCTTTCCGCAACCCGATGGTCCGAGCAGGGATGTCAGTTCGCCGCGCGGGAACTCCAGCGAAAGGTTTTTGAGCGCTTCCACGGGACCGTAACTCTTGGAAACATTGCGGACCGACACGGCACTCTCCGGAGAGGAAACCGGGACGGCGGCGTCATGCGGAGGCTTAATCTGAGACATAACCACGATTGTTCCCTTCAAACAGGTAGTTTTCGAATTTCTCCAAGAGGTTCAGGAAAAGAACCGCAAGAAGGATGATCGAGAAGATGGCCGCATACATGCTTGGATAATCGGCGATCGAGCGGCTGTAGCTGATGATGTCGCCAACACCGGTCGGGGTGATCTTCAGCTCCGCAAGGATTGCGCCGATGAACCCCGCGGAAATGCCCAGCCGCAAGCCCGAGAAGATCACCGGCGAGGCTGCCGGAATGACGATCTTGAGCAGGGTATCGCGGTCGGTGGCGAGAAATGACCGGCCCATCTCCTTGAGGGAAACTGGTGTGTTGCGCACGGCGCTGCTGGTGTTGAGCACTATCACCGGCATCGCCATGATGCAGACGACAAAGACCTTCGATGTCAGTCCGATGCCATAGGCCATGACCAGCAGTGGAATGAGCGCAGCAAGCGGAGCCGCCTGCATGACGATGAAAATCGGCGAAAACAACCAGTCAAAGCGCGCGCTCAAGCCGATCCAGAGACCGAGGCCGATGCCGAGCACCGCCGAGATGGCAACGCCGGTGACCAGCGGCTTGAGGGTCTCGGCATAGGCCTTGAACATGGTGCCATCGAGAGTGAGTCTGAGAAGCGCATCCATGGATTCGAAAAAGGTCGGAAACGCATAGCTCACGGGCACGCGTCCGGCGATTTCCCACGCCCCGAAAACGAGGAATGCCGACAGCAGCTTGAGAATGAGCGGACGATGTTGCATCGAAATGAGCCAGGAGTTTGGGAAAACAGATGCGCCCGCCAAATCCGATGGACTGGCGGGCGCTGATCCGGTCTTATTTCATCGCCGCGTCGAGCGGCGCGAAGTACCAGAAGTCTTCGATGTTGAGCGTTGCCGGATCACCGTCCAGCTGACCTGCCGCAGCATACCACGCCATGTCGGCCGTGGCAGCCTTGCGACCGCCGCCGTTCGGGTCATAGAGCCCGCCCTCGACTGCGTCCTTGTAGAAGCCGTCAAGCTCCGCCAGGATCTCCTTGGGCAATTGGCCGATCGGACCATCGGGATTGGTTTCGCGGCCGATGATTGTCGGATCCTTGGACATGTCCTGCCAGACGCTGACCAGCGCCTTGACCAGGATATCGACCTGTTCGGAGTTCGCCTGGATCCAGTCGAGATTGGCAAACAGCGCCTCGTCGCTGGCGTCCACATCGAACATCGGAAGCACGTTGAAGCGATCGCCCGCTTCAGCCATGATCTTGTTCTTGTTGGACAGGTCCAGAATGGTCGCATTGGCCTGGCCCGCCATCATGGCCACAACGCGGTTGGCCGAGCCTGGAACATAAGACCGGTCGCCGAGCTTGATGCCTTCGCGCTCCTCGATGACATTGGCAATGGAATCCGTTCCACCCCCACGCGAATGCAGCATGATAGGCTTGCCGTCAAGATCCTTGAGCGTCGTGAAATCCTTGGTGGTAATCGGGAAAAATTTCAGCTTGGAGAGCTGAAAAATGATCCGGAGCGGAGCTTTTGAACGCTGCATGGCAGCATAGGGCGTACCGAAGCCAATGTTCATCTGACCGCCGAGAACCGACTGGATGGCAAGCTCTTCGTCGGCGAAAGCTGTCCACTCAAAATCGAGCCCATTTGCCTTGGCGCGATCAAGCGCCAGAAAAAACGCCGCCATTTCGTCTGACGGCGTTTCAGCAAGTGCAATCTTCAGCGTCGCGGCATGCGCAGCCGAGAATGCCAGTCCGAAAACGACCGGAATGACAGCGGCGAAACCCGCAATTTTCTTTAAAATCTGTAACATGGTTCTCCTCCCAGAGTGCTTGTTGTTGCGTTTCGATCCGAGGGACTTGTTGTCGCGAGGGTCCCTCAATCCTGCTCCCGGTCCTGTGTGGCTGACCGCTTCCCCCTACCCTTCTCCGAACAGACGTGCGGAGACCGAACGAAGATGATTGCGCATCGCCTCATAAGATCCATGCGGATCGCGCTGTGAAATGGCGGTCGCGATAACTTCGTGTTCACCAAAGCTGGGATGGTCAGGGCCCGGTCGTGCAGAACGGCGCACGACATTGCCCAATGCCACGGCGCGACGAACCTGATTGAGCTGGTCGAACTGCGCGACGAGCAAAGGGTTGTCTGTGGCTTCGGCTATGGCCCGGTGAAAATTGTCGTCCTGTGTTTCATAATCCTGCCAATTGCTGACCGCATGGGCGCGTTCCATGGCGAGGTTCATCTGTGTCAGGGCCGCGTTTGACGCATTAATGGCGGCCTCGCGGCAGATTGCCGGCTCAATCGTAAGACGTGCGCGCATCATCTTGACCGGCGTGAGTTGGCGCCCGAGTTCAGCCAGCGAACCGCGCGGTTGCGTCAGGCCCGCCTCTGTGGCGGAGACAAACGTCCCCTTGCCGACATGACGCCAGATTGCGCCTTCCCGCTCCAGCGCATCAAGCGCCTTGCGCAAGATACTGCGAGTGACACCCAGTTCATCGGTCAATTCGCGCTCCGGCGGCAACCTGGATCCGGGCCTGTAGTCGCCGTGGGCAATGAAGCCGCGAAGGCGCGACACCGGATCATCGTCGTTCAGTGCGTCAGGATGCGCAAGCACAACTCACTCCAATTGGTTGACCAATTTTTCGGATAAACCGGCTTACACCCGGCATTTCATTCGATATTCATGCAAATATTTCGAACATTTCATATTGGTCGTGATTGATCTTAACACGGAAAGCACTTATGACAACCCCCTAAGAGAGCAAGCAGAAAGGCGCCCAATGTCCAATTATGTGATTCCGACCCCACCCGTTGTTTCAATACCGGTCGACGGAGGCGGCGATTTTCCTGTTCGCCGGGTCTATTGCATCGGGCGAAACTATGCCGCTCACGCCATCGAGATGGGACATGATCCGAACCGCGAATCGCCCTTCTTTTTCCAGAAGAATCCGGACAATCTCGACCCGTCAGGCGAGTTTCCGTACCCGCCGCATTCCACTGACGTGCATCACGAGGTTGAACTCGTTGTGGCCTTGAAGACGGGTGGCACGAACATCCCGGTTGAAGGGGCGCTGGACCACGTGTTCGGCTATGCTGTTTCGCTTGACATGACGCGTCGCGATTTGCAGGGCGAGGCCAAGAAGGCCGGACGTCCGTGGGAAATCGGCAAGGCATTCGAACGCTCCGGCCCGGTCGGCCCGCTCAAGCCGGTTTCCGCGGTGGGTCATCCCGATCACGGGCGCATAGAACTCAAGGTCAATGGCAAAGTCGCCCAGGAAGGCGACATGAACCAGATGATCTGGAAAGTGCCTGAAATGATTTCCTACCTTTCGGAATATTTCGAACTGGCTCCCGGCGACATCATCATGTCGGGCACGCCGTCGGGTGTGGGCCCGGTCAACCGTGGCGACAGGATGGAAGCCTCGATCGAAGGTCTCGGCAGCCTGTCGGTCACCGTGATCTGAATATGAGCAGGTAGAGGTGGTTCGGGAAAACTACACAGCAGGGATAAGTGGAATTTCTGCCTGAGTTTGGCTTAAAGCACCTCATCACTGATTAAACGTTGGGGCTTCCCACCCAAAGGGATCATTGCGGATTAATTGCGATCGTACAGTGCCGCCAAGCGCGAGGTCGCATTTGGCCTTGATCATTGGTCACACAAGGGGCTCAATAACCGCGCCGAGAACACAACCACCCACCATTCCCTTGAGGAAACGAGAGCGGGTAATGCAAGGCTTCAGATCAACGGGTGGACTACAACGCTTCGTATCTATGCAGTCAGCAACCCGCAATTCCTGCTCCGCACCATCCCGCTGTCGTTCCGCTCTCACCATTCGCTACCATAGGTTCGAAGCATTCGAGGCGTGGAAATCCGCGACAAACATCATACTGACCAAACCGCCGGAGGGTCCCCGCCGGCGCGGTTGAGAGCGAAGGCCAAAACTTTGAATAACGGCGTCGCGCCTAATCAATCGACACCAGAGCCTTGATGAGGCCCGTCTTTTCCCTCGACCACCGCGGCAAGTCCTCGGCGACACGGGCCAAATCGCTCCGGTGCGTGATGATGCGGTCAAGCGGGATGTGCCCGGCGTTGTACGCAGCGATCACCGTGGCGAAATCGGCGCTGGTGGCATTGCGGCTGCCGATCAAAGCCATTTCGCGCTTGTGGAACTCCGGATCGGAAAACGTGACCATTTCATTGACGACACTGACCAGAACATACCGCCCGCCATGAGCGACCCTGGCAAACCCGGCCTGGATCGAGGCGAGATTGCCAGTGGCGTCAAACACCGCTTCAAACCCATCGCCGTCCGTCACATCCCTGATAGCGGCGTCGGCCGCGGCGTCCGCGGCAATCGGCTGGCAGCCCTCGGCAATCGCGCAGGCTTCAGTGAGACGAGCCGCATCGAGGTCCAGGATGAAGACTGTTGCGCCGGCAAGCCGGGCGAAGATGGCGACGCCGAGACCGATGGGCCCGGCGCCGGCGATCAGCACCAAGTCGCCGGCGCCGACTTCGCCGCGGCGAACCGCATGGGCGCCGATGGCCAGGAACTCGACCGTGGCGCAGGCGTCGAGCGACAGTCCGCTTGAGGGCACGAGATTGCCTTCGGGGACGCAGATTTCCTCGCACATGCCGCCGTCGCGGTGCACGCCGAGCACTGCGATGGACGTGCAGCAATTGGGTTTGCCGGCGCGGCAGGCCCGGCAGGCACCACAGGAGAGATAGGGATTGATGATCACATGCTCCCCGGGCGAATAGGCGCTGCCCGTTGGCGCCTCGATCACCTCGGCCGCCAACTCATGGCCAATGATGCGCGGATAGGAGAGATAGGGATGTTTGCCCTCGAAAATGTGGAAGTCGGTGCCGCAGATGCCGACCCGCCGAATTCTGACGCGGACCTCCGTGTCGGCGCGGACCGGCCGTGCAATCCGGCGAAGCTCGAGTTCGCCGGGCCGTGGGCACACAACGCTGTTCATCAAAGGCATCGAGGGTCGGTTCCTGCTGAAGGGGTGAAACTGTCAGATAAAGCATAGCGGGATAAAGTGCGTTGCACGCCCGCGTCAAGACGGTCCGGCGGACCATCCGCCGGACCGTGCTTGTGATGATCACATGAAGTCCTTGACATTGTCCGCCGTCACCAGGCCCGCGCCGGTGTCGACCAGCACTTCGACGCTCTCGCCACGGATCGCCTTGACCAGCGCATCCACCCCGAGTTCTCCCATCTTGGCCGGGAACTGCGCCACCGTGGCGTCCTCCTGACCGGAGACGATCTTGTCGAGTTCGCCGCAGCAGGCGTCGAAGCCGACCATGACGATATCGTCATTGGCGATACCCGCATTCTGGATCGCCTGGGTTGCGCCGACCGCGGGAGGGCCGCAAGCGGCATAGATCGCCTTGATGTCCGGATTGGCCGTCAAGATGTCTTCGGCCACCGTGACGCCGAGTTCCTGGGTGCAATTGGTGCCGCCTCGGCCGACCACCTCGACGGCAACGCCTTCAAGCCCCTTGAGCATGCCATTGACCCGGTCATCAAGTGCCGGAACGCCTGGAACACCTTCGAGAATGCCAAGCTTGTCGCCATCCTTGAGCACGCTCTTGAGATAGGTCCCGGCAATCACTCCAGCATTGAAGTTGTCGGTCGTGGCCAGCGACGTCTTGCCGGCCCAGCCAGGAATGTCATTGTCCATCAACACGATCTTGACGCCCGCCGCGATTGCCTTGTCGAGCGCAGGCGCGACGGAGGGATCGACCGGGGTCAGGGCGATGCCCTGGACGCCCTGGGTCACCATGGACTCGATGAGAGCGATCTGGCCCTCGATGTCCGTGCCCGACTGTCCCTGGCCGTAGACGATCTCCACTTCAGGGTTTGCCTCGGCATAGGCCTTGGCCGCGTTCTCCATGGTGGAAAAGAATTCGACTGGGAACTTGGTGATGAACCCGATCTTCACGGGATCGGCGGCGACGGCGGGGAAACTCAACGCCCCCGCTATCGCCAACCCACCCAGCAGCTTGATGTATCTCTGCATTTTCACTCCTCCAGATTTTACGGCCGGGTTTGTCCGGCTCCGATTGTGCGCCCCGGACCAGTCCGGACCGCGACCTCCTCCCGCCTCAGCCGCCGACGATCATCGAAATCAGATCGTGCTGGTTGGCCTTTGTCGGTACCAGTTCACCAACCTTGCGCCCCTGCCGCAAAACCACGGCCAGGCTCGCAAGTTCGGTGACATGTTCCATGTTGTGGGTGATCAGGATGACGGCATTCCCCTCGTCGCGCAGTTGCGCGATCAGATCGAGCACCTTGCGGGATTCGCGCAAACCAAGCGCTGCAGTGGGCTCGTCGAGGATCACCAGCTTGCGCGCAAAAACAGAGGCGCGCGCCACCGCCACTGCCTGCCGCTGTCCGCCCGACATCAGCGCCACCGTGGCGCCTGCCCCCGGCAACGTCACCTTCAGCCGCTCCAGCACGCCATTGGTGACAGCTTCCATCTCGCGCCGCCGCATGAAGCGCATGCCGAGCGGCAGCCAGGACGGGAAGGAGATCTCGCGGCCGGCGTAGAAATTCTGCGCCGGGGTCAGATTGTCGAACAGAGCCAGGTCCTGGTAGACGGTCTCGATACCGGCTTCCCGGGCGCTGCCCGGCGATCTGATCACGGTCGGGACCCCGTCGATCTGGATCATGCCGCTGTCAATCTGGTGCACGCCGCTGATGCACTTGATCAGCGTCGACTTGCCGGCGCCATTGTCGCCGAGCAGCGCCAGCACCTGCCCGCGGTGAGCCTGGATGGAGACATTGTCGAGCGCCAGAACCGGGCCGAAGCGCTTGGTAGCGTTGCGGACGTCGAGCACTGTGCTGGTGGAGGGGGAAACGGCAAAGGATTTGCTCATGCCTGCCCCGCCGCCTGCAGCACACGCATGCGGCCCTCGAGATGGTTGCGCAGCACGTCGGCTTCCACGGCCATCACGATGACCACGCCGATGACGATGAGCTGGAAGAAGATGTCGACATTGAGCAGGTTGAGTGCATTGCGGATGACGCCGATCATGATGGCGCCGACCAGCGCATGGCCGATATGACCGCGGCCGCCAAGAAAGCTGGCTCCGCCGATGATGACGGCCGCGATGGTATCGAGTTCGAGCAGGTTGCCGAACAGGGGCGAGCCCGCATCGGTGCGTCCTGCGAGCAAGATAGCGCCCAGCCCGGCGCAAAGTCCTGAAATCACATAGGCGGAGATCAGCACGCGCTTGACAGGAATGCCCATCTGCACCGCCGCCTCGGGCTTGCCGCCGACAGCATAGATCCATCGGCCCCAGACCATGGTCTTGGCCATGACGGCGAACAGCAGCGCTACGCCTGCAACCACGAACAGTGATCCGGGAATTCCGTAGATGGAGCCGCCGCCGATGGCGCGGACGAAGTCGGGCATGCCCTGGATGGCGCGGCCGTCGGAGAGTTCGAGCGCCGTCCCCTTGGCGATGCTCAGCGTCGCCAGCGTGATGATGAAGGGGTGCGGCAGGCGGCCATAGACATAGACCAGGCCGTTGATGGCGCCGACCAGCCCGCCGCTGGCAATCATCGCCACCACCACCAGAAAGGTGGAATCAGTGCTCTTGAACACCAGCGCTCCCACCACCGAGGCGAGCGCCAGATTGGAGCCGACCGACAGATCAATGCCGCGGGTCAGGATGACGATGTGCTGGCCCATGGCGACCAGCGCGATCACCGCCGTTTGCGACAGGATGTTGCTGAGATTTCTTCCGGTCAGAAAATAGGGCGACAGGAAGCTGAGCAGGACAATGAGCGCGAGCAGGATCACCACCGGACCCGCGCCGAGCAACCTCAGGCTTGTCCGGACCACGGCGGAGGACGCTCCCCGTTCCTGGCTGGCGGCTTTCCCGGTCCCCGGTGTGGTGGGTGTCTTGGCGTGCATCATTCCCCCGGACGTCTCGGATTGTGGTCTGGCGCAAATGTCTATTATCCATAAAAAACAAGTATTGACGTTCAGCGTCAAATTGTTTTTTATGGATAAATAACAGAATAAAGAACCAGACTCACAACTGGGACAACCGATGAAAAGCGACACCGTCTACAAGCGCACCTACAACCAGATGCTGGACCTGATCCAGGACCACGCGGTCGGCGCGCCATTGCCATCAGAAACCGTGCTGGCTTCGGAAATGGGCGCCAGCCGCACGACAATCCGCAAGGTTCTCAATGAGCTATGCGGGGCGGCACTGCTGCGCTTTGAGGATCGCAGCCGCATCGTGCTCAGCCATGATTGCCGCGATCTCTACCACCCCACGGTGGAGACCGTGTCGGCGTCGGACCGGCTGGAAAAACTGTTCATGGAGTGGATGCTGCGCGGCGACGCCAAGCCCGGTACGGCGATAAACGAAGCCGAGATGGCGCGCCGCTTCGACATCTCCACCACCGGCATCCGCGAATTCCTCAACCGCTTCAGCCGCTTTGGCCTGGTCGAGAGGCGGCCCGGATCCGGCTGGGTGTTCAAGGGGTTTTCGGAGAATTTTGCCTCCGAACTGTTCGAGATCCGCGAGATGTTCGAGTTGCGCTCAGCGATCGCCTTCTGCCGCCAGCCCCGCGACGCGCCGTGCTGGAACAAGCTCCGTCAGATCGAGCAGGAGCACCACGCGCTGCTGGCTGATATCGAGACCCGGTTTCATGATTTCTCCGACCTCGACGACCGTTTCCATCGCCTGGTCATCCACGGTGCGCCCAATCGGTTCATCGAGGATTTCTACGACATCATCACCTTTGTCTTTCACTACCACTACCAGTGGAACAAGAAGAGCGAGAAACAGCGCAACCGCACGGCCATTGTCGAGCATTTGCGCTACATAGAGGCCTTGCTGTCAGGGGACGAGGCGGCAGTGGATGCGGCATGCCGGGCGCATCTCAAATCGGCGCGGCTGACGCTGTTCCAGTCGATGATCAACGAGACGCCCGCCGGCGGAATGCAGGGGAATGGCGCGTCGGTCGCAACGCCAAATTGACCAACAGACCCGGAAGGCCAGGCGTCGCGTGAAATTCAGTAGAGCCTGTTGTTCGGCGCCGATTCACAATTTTGCGTGAAATCCGTTCAGCGTTGTTCGCTGTCTTGAAGCGCCGCCATCGCCATCTGCTGGCGGCGGACCTCGCGGTAGCGGGAAAACTGCGTGTCGGCGATGACGCCCGCCAGGATGACGCTGCCCATCACCGCGAAATTCAGCGATGACGGAATGCCCAGGAGGTTGACCAGGTTCTGCAGGATCTGCAGCAGGATCACGCCCAGCACCACGCCGACGATCGAGCCTTCGCCGCCGCGGAGCGAAAAGCCGCCCAGCACCGCGGCCGCAATGCCGTAGAGTTCATAGAAATTGCCGTGGGAGGATGGCTGGACCGAGCGGGTGTACATGGCGAAGAACACCGCCGAGATACCGGTGAGAAAGGCGCACAGCACATAGGCCTGGATGATGACACGATCGGTGTCGATGCCGGAATAGCGCGCGGCTTCGACATTCTTGCCGACCGCGAACAGATGCCGGCCGAAGACGGTGCGGTGCAGCAGGAACCAGGCCACGATCGCCACAAGGCCAAAGGCCACCACGGAATGTGGCACACCTGCGGTGCGGCCCGACACCAGGAACTCCAGCATCGGGAAGTCCGATCCGAAGGTGAACCCGGCTGTGCCGTCCTTGGTGTAAAACCGCGCCACGCCGCGATAGATCAGCAGCCCGCACAGCGTGACGACGAAAGGCTGCAGCTTGAGGCGGGTGATCAGCCAGCCGTGCAGCAGGCCGATGAAGATCGAAAGCACCATGACGACCGCCAGCGCCATCGGCCAGGGCACATTGAAACTGGCGATGAGATCCACGAAGATGACGCCAAGCAGCGCGATCACCGAGCCGATCGACAACTCGATGCCGGCGGTGACGATGACGAAGGCCTCGGCGATCGAAAACAGGCCGAACAGCCCGATAAGATTGGCGGTGTTGGCAAGATTGATCGGCGACAGGAAGCGCGGATTGACCATCGCGACAATCGCGCCAACCGAGACCACCAGCGTGGCAAGGCCAATGTCTTTCTTTTGCATCGTTTTCTCTTTCTATTCGACGGCAAGCCGGAGAATGCTTTCCTCAGTGAGTTCGGCTCGGTTCAGGATTCCGCTGATCCGGCCACGGCACATGACAGCAACCCGGTCCGAAATGCCGATGACTTCTTCCATGTCCGACGAGATCACCAGCAGGGCGACGCCTTGACCGGCCAGTTGCTGCATCAGATGGTAGACTTCCGCCTTGGCGCCGACATCGATGCCACGCGTCGGCTCGTCCAGAATGATCAGCTTCGGGTTCATCGCCAGCCATTTGGCAAGAACCACCTTCTGCTGGTTGCCGCCCGAAAGTTCGGCGACGGCGCGATCCAGGCTGGAGGCCTTGATCCGCAGTTTCGTCCTGGAGTCGTCGGCCAGCCGGGTCTCCGCCCCCACATCGACAAACCCGCGGCGCGACAGCGCCGCATGGCTTGGCATCGCGATGTTTTCCAGGATCGCGAAATCGAGAAACAGGCCCTCGGCCTTCCGATCCTCCGGAACCAGGCAGATGCCCGCCGCGATCGCTTCCGGAACGGAGTTGCCCCGCAGGACCTTGTCGTCCATTTCGATCTCACCTCCCTCGACCGGATCGATGCCGAAGATGGCTCGTGCGAGTTCGGTCCGGCCGGCCCCGACGAGCCCGGCGAGGCAGCTGATCTCGCCCGAGTGCAGGCAAAGCTCCACGGCCTGATGCGGATAGGCCCGGGTGCGCAGCCCCTTGACCCGCAGCACCGGCCTGCCCGGCACATGATCGGCCTTCTCGTAGAACTTGCCGACGTCGCGCCCGATCATCATCCGCACCATCCTGTCCTTGCAGATTTGCCCGCGGTCGAGTTCACCCGCGTTGCGGCCGTCACGCAGCGCCACCACCCGGTCCGCCACCTCGACGATTTCCGTCAGCCGGTGGGTGATGAAAAGCACCGCCACTCCATCGGTGCGCAGCTTGGCTATGACCTCGAGCAGCCTCCTGGTTTCCGAGATGGTCAGGCTGGAGGTGGGTTCATCGAGGATCAGCAGCCGGACATTGATCGACAGGGCGCGCGCTATCTCGAGCAATTGCTGATCGGCGAGCGAGAGATCCGAAACGGGATCCTTCGGGCCGAAGCGCGTCCCCAGAAGGTCGAGGATTGGCTGCACCTTCCGCTCCATGGCAACCCGGTCGACAAACCCCAGAATACCCTTGCGGATTTCCCGCCCGAGCAGGACATTGGCTGTTACATCCAGGTTCGAGAACGGATTGAGCTCCTGGTGGACAAAGGCTATTCCAAGCCCGGCCGCACGGGAGGGCGTCAGTGCGCTCACGACTTCGCCATCGATGAGAATGCGTCCCTCGTCGGGCTGGATGGCGCCGCCCAGGATTTTCATCAGCGTCGATTTGCCTGCGCCGTTCTCCCCGATCAGGCCCACGACCTCGCCGCCGCTTATATCGAGTGAGACCTTGTTGAGGGCAATTGCGCCGGGGTAGACTTTCGTGATGCCGGACAGTTCCAGCGATATCTGTTTGCCTCTGGCTTCAGGCATGGGATTCCCTGCATGAGACGATCCAAGCGAAGGCTGCACGACCCAGGAGGGAGCGTGCAGCCTCGGACAAAGCGGTAGGATGACCCGCCGCTCTATCCGCCGACGCGGGCTTTCAGCTCCGCCTCGAATGCATCGACATTGTCCTTGCTGATCTTCTTCGTCGGAACGATGATCAGCCCGTCGGCCGGGATCTGCGACGTGTCGCCCTCAAGGTATGCGGCCATCAGCTTCATGCCCTGATAGCCCCACTGATAGGGATCCTGCACCACGGTGCCGGCGAAGCTGCCTTCGCGCACGGCGCCGAGCGTGATCGGGTCCTCGTCAAATCCGATCACGGTGATCTCGCCCAGCTTGCCGGCGGCCTGCAGAGCCTCGTAGATCTTGGGCGGATTGTAGGAATAGAACCCGACCATGCAGGTGATGTCGGGACTGGCTGCCAGCACGTCATCGACATTGGAACGCGCCCGGGCGAAGTCGACATCGTCGCCGCGCACATCGACCAGTTCTATGCCCTTGCCCTCCACGGCCTGGCGGAAGCCGGCGATGCGTTCGACCGCGTTGTCGGCGCCGAGGAAGCCGACAAAGCCCATGCATTTGCCGCCATCGGGCATGGCCTCCACCGCAATTTCACCGGCCTGCACGCCGGCCGCGGTGTTGGACGATCCGAGATAGGCGATGCGGTTGCTGTCAGGCGCATCGCTGTCAGTGGTAAACAGCGGCACCTGGCCCGCAATGCGGTTGAACGCGTCGATCGAGTTTTTCGGATCGGCCGACGAGATCATGATCGCGTCGGTGCCTGCCGCCACCAAATCGTCCATCAGCGCATTCTGAAGCGCAGCTGTGCCCTGGGCCGGGTAGCGGAACTGCAATTCGTAGCCCGGAAGTTCGGCCTGGGCCGCCTTCACGCCGGCTTCGGACAGCTTCCAGAAATCGGAGGCCGCATTGACGACAAAGGCAAGCGCCGGCTTTTCCTGTGCCACGGCGCCGCCTGCCGTCAACACGACACAGGCAGCAAGAGATATCGACTTGAGATTGAACATGTTTTCCTCCGTGCGGCCCTTTTTCCTCCAAGGCCGGAATTGATGCGTGGGGCGCACGGCGCGATTACTAATATTATTAATGATACCGCGCCGTGCACTTTTGAAGAAACGACGGGGCGGCCTTTTAAAGCCAGCCCCATCGCCCTCGGGAAGCTCTAGTTGTCTGCGCAGAAGCCAGGATCTCCCTGGTTGCAGATATCAAGCCCGGTGTACAACGGATCCTCGACCGTTTCGCCGTTGATGAGCTGGATCATGACATCGGGCGCCTTGTAGCCCATCTCGAAGGGACGCTGGCCGACCTGGGCATGGCTGCGACCGTCACGGAACGCCTGTGTCTGCGGCGGCAACGTGTCGCCCGCGATGATGATCAGATCCTTGCTCTTGAGCTTGTCCATGACCTGGTCGGTCACCTGGGCATAGGCCTGCGGCGCAAACTGCGCCCAGCCGCCGATCAGGATGAAGGCATCGAGATCCGGATTGGCGGTGAACACATCCGACATCTGCTGGTTGGCAAGATCGGCCTGGTCATTGGTGAAGACCGGGCATCCCTCGATCTCCGTCCAGCCGCCCTGGCCGGTGAGCCGGTCGATGCCCTTCTCGCCGCCCGCGGTGTCCCGGAAACCCTGGGCGCGGGCATTGATGTTGTCGGCGGCGACATTACCGAGCTGGAGGCACACCGTGCCGCCATCGGACTTGAGCATGGCGGCCTCTTCCGCCATTTTCACGCCCATCAGGTAGTTGTCGGTCCCCAGATAGGTCGTGCGCAGATCGCGGTCGGCCTCGAGGAGATCGGCATCCACCGTCATCACCGGAACAGTCGGCGCGATTGCCCGGAGCCGGTTCGCCATGGCCGGCGCATTGGACGGCGAGATGGCGATAGCGGCGACGCCCCGGGTCAGGAGGTCATCGACGATCTGCACTGCGCCGGCCTCGTCGGCCGAGGATGCGGGGCCGGTATAGAGACATTCATACTCGCTGTCGGCATTCTCGGACATCCACTTCTGGCAGCCGAGATTGATCTGCTCGAAGAACGGGTTGTCCAGTCCCTTGACGACGATCGCCAGGGTCTTCTTTTCCTGTGCGGCGACGGATCCCGCCGCCAACACCGTGAGTGACAGGGCCGTCATGGCCAATAGTTTCATTTTCATAATGTTCTCTCCTCCACTTGAACCGGCCAGACCTCCTGCCTTAGCCGGGATACCAAACGACGCGCGGGTCATTCTCCTCGCGTTCGTATCGCCATGCGCGATCCACCAACTGCTCAAGCCCGACCTCAGGGGCCCACCCGAGCACCATCCGCGCCTTTGAATTGTCGAACCAGTTGCTGTGAAACGGGGTGTCGATCTCGATCGGCTCCAGAGCCTCGCTGGCCTTGAGCATCTCACCGACAGCGCCGTAATCGATCGGCTGATCCATCGCTATGTTGAAAAGCTGACCTTCCGCGCGCGGATTGCCGATGGTCGCCAGGATGGCCGCGACCAGATCGTCGACATGGACGAAATTGCGCTTCAGGTAATTGCCTCGGGCATCCCGCAGCACCGGCACATGGCGCCCCTTGCGGTAGCTTTCGAGCACGTCTTCATCGACAATTTCCGTCCAGGGCGGTCCGCCGAACTGGTCCTTGCCAAGATCAAGCGCGAAGCGGAAATCATCCTTCTCCATGATCCACGGCGCGCGCAACGTCGACCAGTTGACCCCGTACTGGTCGCCGTACTGCTCCAGCATCGTCTCTTCCAGAACCTTGGTGAGCGCATAGCAGCCCGGATAGGCCTTGCGCGCGGATGCCTCGGTGATCGGCGCGTCATAGGGCTGGAAGATATGGCCCACCACGCAATCGCCGCTGAGCAGGACGAACTGCCGGGCCTCCGCCGATCCGCGGAACTCCTCGAGCAGCAGATAAAGCCCCTTCAAGGCCACATCGAAGACCAGATCGGGAGATTCCTTGACCGCGGCCAGATGCAGCACATGCGTCACGCCCTCCATGGCCTCGGCGACAACAGCCTCGTCGGAAATAGATCCGGACACGATGGAGACGCGATCACCCGCCTCGACAAACCTGTTGTGGCACAGCGCGACAACATCCCAGTCGGCAAAACGGGATTCGGCGAGAAACGCGGGAATGAAAGCCCGTCCCACCTTTCCTGCCGCGCCGGTCACCAGCAGTCTCATCCAATCCTCCGCATCCATGAATTAATTTCCCCCAGCATTGTTTACTAATAATATTAAGTCAAGTTATTAGTTATGAGGCGTGCTAGACTGCATGGAGGAGGAATGGGGAAAGCGGCTCGGAGGCCGTGCACCCATGGCGCGAACCGGGCGAGGAGGAACAATGTCACGGCTTGTAATTTCAGGGCTTTCAAAGAACTTCGGGGCGATCCAGGCGCTCTCTGATGTATCGCTGTCGATCGAGCCCGGAGAGGTTCTTGGCCTGATGGGCGACAACGGGGCCGGCAAGTCCACCCTGGTCAAGATCATCGCCGGCAATTTCCAGCCTTCAGGTGGCGAGATCAGGATCGACGGAAAGGCGGTGGACTTCCACAAGCCGATCGACGCCCAGCGTGAAGGCGTCGAGATGGTCTATCAGGACCTGGCGCTCGCCGACAATCTGACGGCGGCGTCCAACGTGTTTCTGGGGCGCGAGCCGATGCGCAGCCTCGGCCCGTTCAAATATATCGACTACAAGCGCATGAACACGGTGTCCGCCGAACTGTTCAAGGTGCTCAAATCGGAAACCAGGCCCCGCGACCAGGTACGCAAGATGTCCGGCGGCCAGCGCCAGGCGGTCGCCATCGCGCGCACGCTGCTGTCCGAACCCAAGATCGTCATCATGGACGAGCCGACAGCAGCTATTTCTGTGCGCCAGGTCGCCGAAGTCCTTGATCTGATCCGGCGGCTTCGCGACCGCGGCATCAGCGTCATCCTCATCAGCCACCGGATGCCCGACATTTTCAGCGTGTCGGACAGGATTGCGGTCCTGCGCCGCGGCGAGCTTGTCAGCTGCAAGGCGGCCGCAGACTCATCCCCTGAAGAAGTGACCGGCCTCATCACCGGCGCCATCGAGACAGCCTAGAAGGGAGCTCACCATGACCACACTCGATGAAATCATCGGCAAGAGCCAACACCAGAGCTGGTTTTCCCGCATCAGGAACCTCCAGGTCTTCTGGGTCCTGACCGCGGCGGTGCTCGCCTGCCTGGCACTGACCATCCTGACCGACACATTCGCCAGCGAGCGCAACCTGTTCAACGTCGCCCGCAACTTCGCCTTTGTCGCCATCATCGCCATCGGCATGACGGCGGTGATTGCCTCGGGAGGCATAGATCTCTCGGTCGGCTCGTCGGTGGTGCTGAGCGCCATGGTGATCAGCGTCGCCATGGCCAGCGGGCTGCCGTTCTGGTTCTCCGTGCTCCTTGCGCTGGGCGCGGCCCTCCTGGTTGGCCTGCTCAACGGGGTCCTCATCGCCTATGCCGGAATGCCCGCCTTTGTCGTGACCCTGGGCACGCTGTCGGCAACCCGGTCGCTCGCCATGGTGCTGTCGGACAACAAGATGATCTGGCAGTTCGGACCCGACCACGACATCCTGCTCTGGGTCGGCGGCGGCTCGACCTTCGGGCTTCCGCATCCACTCTTCGTTCTCACCGTCCTGACCATTGTCATGTCGCTGGCGTTCAAGTGGTCTCGGTGGGGGCAACATCTCTTCGCCATCGGCGGCAACGAGAACGCGGCCGTGCTGACCGGCATCCCGGTCAAGCGGCTGAAGGTCAGCATCTACATGTTCTCCGCCTTCACGGCTGGCCTGGCCGGCATATTGATGGCCGGCTGGCTCGGCAGCGTCACCACCAATCTCGGCCAGGCGATGGAGCTCACCGTCATCGCCGCAGCCGTGATCGGCGGCGCCAATCTGGCCGGGGGCGAAGGCACGGCGCTGGGCGCCGTGGTCGGCGCACTGTTGATAGAGGTCATTCGCAACTCCCTCATCCTGCTCGGCATCTCGACTTTCTGGCAGGGAATGTTCATAGGTACCTTCATCATCGTTGCTGTGGCATTCGACCGATTCCGGAATTTCCGATCCTAGGTTGACGTGAAGTTGGGGGCGCCATGGCACGCATCATGGAGAATGCCTTGAAACCAACAATGATGGATGTCGCCGCGCGGGCAGGCGTGTCGCAAGCGACCGTGTCCCTGATCCTCAATGGGAGTTCCGGAGCCCGGTTCAGCGAGGCCACACGCAAGAAGGTGATGGATGCGGTCAACGAGCTTGGCTACAGGCTCCCCAACCGGTCGTTCACCGTCGATCCCTCCGACAGCAGGGTCATCGCCTTCCTCACCGACGAGTTGACGACGGATCCCTGGATGGCGCTCGCCTTCGAAGGAGCCCGCGAAAAGGCCCTGGAACTGGGCGTGATCGTCACCCTCGGCATTTTTCGGGCCGGTGAAGATCCAAACGAGGACGTGTTTTCGCTGTGCCAGCGGCAACCGCTGCTCGGCTACATTTTCGGCACCATCCTGACCCGCAAGATCGACCCGCCGTCGGCCCTGTTCAAAATGCCCTCCGTGCTGGTCAATTGCTACGACCAGAACCGGCGCCTGCCATCCATTCTGCCGGGTGATGTGGCCGGTGGCCGCGCCGCCACCGAACGGCTGATCCAGGCTGGCCGCCGCCGCATCGGCCTGATCAATGGCCAGGATGGGCTGGACAATCCGCGCGACCGGCTGCGCGGCTACAAGCAGGCGCTGGCGAGCAACGACTTCACCTTCGATCCTGAACTGGTGCGCTACGGAAACTGGGAGCCGTCGTCGGGCTATTCCGAAACCCATGTCCTGATGGACCTTCCCAATCCGCCGGACGCCATCTTCTGCGCCAACGACCTGATGGCGCTGGGATGCATCGAGGCGCTGAAGGAGCGGGGAAAGTCCATACCCAAGGATGTGTCGGTCATTGGATTTGACAATCGCGACATCGCCCAGTTCATCCGGCCGCCGCTCACCACCCTGCATCTTCCGCTGTTCCAGATGGGCGCGATGGCCGTGGAAATGATCCACGACATCGCCGGCGGACTGAAGAGCAGCCACGATCAGCTGAAGGTTGAATGCGCAATTGTCGAACGAGATTCGGTCTAAGGTCAATGGCGGGCGACCCGCCGTCACCTCATGCGGTACGGCTGGGCAGCGCGCGGCCGATCGCTCACTCCTGATCGGCCTCAGCCAGCGCCGCCGACACGTACGCCTGTGTGCGAGCCAGACGCTCGAACCTATTTGGATCGCAGCCGGCCAAGAACATCAGCATCAACAGATGTCGGGATTGAGTGCCTTGAAGCCGAAAGTGCGCTCTTCCCCCGGTACGGCAGTGGTCGCATCCGCTCCACTGGCTAGTCTGCGTGGCTTGGTCAGAATCCGTTTTCCCACGAGGATTTCACCGAATGCAACGGACGAAGCGTTATACGGATCTCCTTCCGACCTTGCCACGAACGGTGGAGACGGTTTCGCTTAACACCACATCATCAGCGTCGAGCAGGGCACGCCAGACGCGGTTCCCAATGCGCAGGCTGATCCGGTGCGATCCGGTATCTTCGCCCTCACCGCGTTCAATCGTACTGGAAACAAGCTTACGCTTTTGAAGGTCCCGAAGTCTCTCAAGCGAAAGACCGAACCGAGAGGCGATCTCGCTTGAATCGAGGATAATGTCCCCGCTTTCGTCGCGCTTGATGTTCATTGTCATTTTTCCCATTTGGCTGGCCCGCGACCAACTACTGCGATTTAAAGGTGCGGCCCGGGTTCTCCGCCGTCTTGCGTTTCTGCTGCCGTGAGGACATTCCGGCCATGATCGAGGTAAACCGACGTGGAGAAGCCTCAAGAGCTCACCACGGCCGCCAGAACCTCGGCTTCGCCGACGGCCTCCGATTTTCCGCCGGACTGGTCATCATGTCAGGGGTCCAGGGCGGATCATAGGTGACCGCCACTTCGGCTCCCTTTACGCCCGTCACTGCCAAGGCGGCGTGCTGCACTCCCTCTTTCAGGTAGCCCACGGCCGGACAGCCCTGCGTCGTGGTGGTCATGACCACATGAGCCGTCGAGCGATCGTCGACGGCCACGAAATAGATCAGCCCGAGATCAATGAGGTTCTCGCCCAGTTCCGGATCGATGACGCCGCGCAGAGAGGCCCTGACAGCGTCCGCAAGGCATTGCCTGTCATCCTGTCCCGGGGCGACGGTCATGACGCAGGCCCGATTCGGACAAGCAGACGGTAGCTGACGCCGTCCGGATCGAAGCCGCCCTGCCACTCGTGGCCCCTTTCGGCAAGCTGCGGGAACAGGAAGGACGGCTCGCGGTCAAGCAGGACCTCCATCACCTCTCCCTGCTGCATCGCCTCGGCGGCGCCGAGCACTTTCACCATCGGTTCGGGTGGAGCCAGGCCGCGACAATCGAGATGCATCAGCGGGCCCGGCCAGCGTGCGGCGGACATCTCTCCCGCCGTGCCTGCGGGTGCGAATGCCGGGGTGAACAGCACTTCCCAGTCCCCGCCGCCGATCTCCCGGTCCTGGTGCGTGAACCCTTTCGATCCGAGCGCAGCAAACAGCGGTACGGGCCGGAACGGCGCCAGCAGACGAAGGCCTTCGTCGGGGCCGAGCGACGTCACCGTCTCCATGATCCGGCCGAACGGCTCGCCTCCCGCCGCCAGGATCGGCCGGACGTCCAGCTCCACATAATGCGTCATGATCGTGCTCCTTTTCAGCGCCCGTCCGGGGCAAGAGAGTATAACAGGGAGGGCCGCAGACTTCCCGCGGGAAACCGTCGGCTGCCATCCACGTCTGAGAGCATCCGCGCACGGACCAAATAAACAGCGATGGCAGCGGTCGCTGCGAATGTGCCGGCGGCGGCAATGCGGAACCCGGTGGCGCTTCCGAGCGCCATGGCGACTGTACCCGCCCAGACCGAGACAAAATACAGCAGGAACCACGGACCTGCCCTCGCCTCCCGGACAAGATCCTGAACCCGTGGCGTGGGAGCCCGGCCGAGAACAGGTCCGTAACATTCCAGCCAGGTCATGAAGGGCACGATCTTGTAAAGCTTGGCCAGTCCGAGGCCTGACAGCCATCCGAAGGCCGCCATATAGATACAAGCAGCGACCGCCGTTTCGGATCTGCCCAGAGCGACCAGAGCGCCCGGCAGCAGGACCGCGAACGCAAGCGAGACGAACGCGATAGCCGCCACCTTCATGTTCAGCTCCAGGTCCCGGCGCCGCCGCGCACGATAGAAATTTATCACATCCCGGCCATAGAAAACAGTTGCACCCACGGCGGCGACTGCGGCCAGGCGCATGACGTCCGGCACGGGCCAGCCCGAGAAGAGAGCGGCCAATCCACCGACGATTGCGGTCGCCACCGCGGCGGCTGCGAACAGGAAGGCCAGCCGGGTGCCGGTCCCTTGCGGATCGGGTGCGAGAAGGAACATCGGGAAGAGACGATAGGACACGCCGACCGCGCACATCGCCAGCCAGCCGCCGAGGCCCGCGGCCGCATGGATCGGGACGCCCCAGGCGGCGATGGGGGCGAACACCGGCGCCGAGAGCGTTCCGCCAAGCACCTGGGTGAACACCAAGCCGAGCGCGACTGCGACAATCAGGCCGGCGAGACCCGTGGCCACGAAAGCCGACGGGATCGGCAGCGGCCGGGACCGCACGAGCGTCAGGCCTATGGATGCCACCGCCATGGCGAAGCCCGCGCTGAGCAGGAGGCCACCCATCGGCAGCAATGGCGCGGCGGTCTCCAGCAGACCATCCATTGCCATGAACCCCGACACCAGCGAAACCAGGCCCAGGACAATGAATACGAGCGCGGGCAGCATCAGGCCCGCCCATGCCAGCGGCCGGTTCACGAGGACCGGAACGAACTGGAACAAGGCCCCGCACATCAGCAGGCTGAGCCAGCCGACCGCGCTCAGATGGACCACCGCCAGTGTCGAAGGAGCCCGAAGCCCGTCGGCCGGATATCCATAGCCCGCAGCCATCAGGGCTTCCGCTACCAGCAGTGACAAAAGGGCTGCGGCGAAGTAGGACAAGGTCCATTTCGAAAGCGAGGCGCCGGTCATCTTCTTTGCCTTTGCAGCGGGTGCGGATCTCGATGGGCCGGAATCCGTCGTACGCCCAGTCTGAATTTGCGCATCAGGAGCCGCTGCAGCATCCGCAGCAGCTGGCCGCCTCCCTCGAGATGACCGCGCGCCAGACCTCCGGCCCCTCTTCGACATAGGCCCAGCCGAAGACATCCGGGAAATTTGCGTCAATCTGGTACTGCAGCGGCCGCGGCTCGTGATCGCTGATGACCGCGAAGGCGTGACCCGGTTCCAGCGCCTCAAGCATGGAGAAGATCTTCGTGTGGCGCTCCTGGTGAGGGATGGTGCGGATGTCGATGGCGGGGATTTCGGCCAGTTCTTCAACAGTCATGATCAAGGCTCCGGGTTGATGGGCGCGGGCCGCGCTCATGCCGCGTCGCCCGCTCCGGCGAAGGCTAGCAATTCCGGCCGGGTCCTTGTTTGTCGAAGCGCAAACTTCAGGCACGCCCAGAAGCAACCCCGGAACCCGCCTTTCGACAAACAGCCGGCATCTCAGCCCCGCAGTCACGCTGTTTGCGCCGGAACAACGATCCACCGATGGAAAATGTCTATATCTGTGGCTTGAGGAGAAGCCGGATAGTGCCTTTTACCGTGAACACGGACCTGTCGGTCGACGAAATCATGCGCCGGTGGCCTGCCACAATCCGGCTTATGATCCGCCATCGGATGCTGTGCATCGGCTGCCCGTTCGGCATCTTCCACACCGTTGCGGAAGCTGCGGCCGCCCACGAGGTGGACGAAGCGATCTTCTCGGGCGAGATGTTGACTGCGATGAGGTCGGAACCACCCGCCGACATTCAGTCCGCGTCGGGGGACCTGGAACCGGGAAGCCCGAACGCGAAGGTTTCATCGAGGTGATCGGCGTTGTGGCGACCCTTGGCATCCGCTGGCCGCGCGAAGTCCATCCCTCTCAGTCACCGCAGCTCCGCGCCGGGGAAAACTGCACGTCGATCTATTTGCCGTGACGGTTCTCCGCAACCAGCATAAGGGCATGGGGGTCGGTGACCGTTACCTTCTGACGGCCGCTGCGCACGATGCCTTCTTCCTCCCAGGCGCTCATCAGCCTGCTGACGGTGTGAAGCGTGCTTCCCGTCATCTCGGCGATGTCCTGCCGCGAAATCGGAAAATCGATCTCGACACCGTGCTCGGTCTTGCGGCCCGATTGCTGGGCCAGCCGCATTACCGCACCGGCGACCCGCTGCTCGACCTGGCGCGTCGACATTTCCATCACCCGGGATTGGGTATCCTGAAGCCGCGCGCCGATGGTCCGGTAGGCGTTCGCGCCGAAACCGGGGACCCGGGACTGAAAATCCTGCCAGGCGGCGTTCGGCCAGGACAGCGCGACACAGTCGACTGCCGCGACCGCGCTGGCCGGATAGGTCGTCCGGCCCATCGCGGCGGCGATGCCGAACAGTTCGCCCTCGTTGATGTAGCGGGCGATGACCTGTTCTCCCCCCGGCGTGGTACGCACCACCCTGATATGGCCGGACAGAAGCAGGAAGAAGGATCCGGATTCCTCGTCCTGGGAGAAGACCTCGGACCCCTTCGGAAAGCGGGAGGAGCGGGCCAGTGAGAGAACCGCGTCCATATCCGCGCCGCTCAATCCGGTGAAGGCAGGCAATCCCGATATGAGCGATTTGTCGAGCGGCATGCGGGGCGCCTTCCGGAGGTCGAAACTGACGGAGTTTCTACCCTTTTGTTTGCGGTTGCGCAAACGGCCCGGCAGCATCACCGCCTATGACTAGATCAACGGCAATCCAACGCCGTGGATACGAAAGGATAGGAAAATGAAACGCGTCCTCACAGCGCTCGGCCTCAGCGCCGCAGTCATGATCACGGGATTGGCTCACGCAGCAGAGATCGAAGTCCACATGCTCAACAAGGGAGCAAAGGGCGCGATGGTGTTCGAACCCGACCTGATCATTGCGGCGCCTGGCGACACGATCCGCTTCGTCCCCACAGACAAGGGCCACAATGTCGAGACTATCGCAGGTATGTTCCCAGCCGGCGTGGAACCGTTCAAGAGCAAGTACAACAAGGAGTTCACCATCACCCTCGATGCTGAAGGCATTTATGGCGTGAAGTGCACCCCACATTACGCCATGGGGATGGTCGCCCTGATCCAGGTCGGTGAACCAACCAACCTGGAAGATGCCAAGGCGGTGAAGCAGTCGGGGAAGGCCAAGATCGTCTTCACCGAACTCTTCGGCCAGGCGATTGCCGCGAACTGAAGTAACGAGCCAGCCTGCCGGTGAGGCAGGCTCTTGACGGCCGGGGAGCGAGGCGGCGCTCCCCGGCCGAATTTCTGACCAGGTGGCAAATCCTGGCAAATCCGTGCAAGAGAACCTTTGGGAAGTGGACGCACAGAGACCGATCTGGTGCCGTCCGCGGGCCACCGAGACAGTCCTGTGGCCTCAAGGTTAGTCCGGTGACTGAACAGCTGCGGGCAGACTTATTGGGGAAGACAGCCCCGCATGCGCCTGGCTGAAGCGTTCCAGTCTTTCAAACACCGATGCCTGGGGCAGTTCCTCGCCCTGCAACTCCGGCGGCACTTTCCAGCCTGGATCAACACCTTCCATCTTGGGCAATTCGTGCGCGATGCCCTTGTGGCAGTCGATGCAGGTCGCCTCTCCCGGGAGCAGGTAACGGGTTTGGATTCCGGCTGCGCGCGGGGCTTGCCTCGACAGGTCCATCGCGACCGAAGAGTGGCAATTGCGGCATTCCAGGTTGTGATTGGACTTGAGGCGCGCCCACTCGTGCTTGGCCAGTCCTGCCACAGGCGCACAAGTAGACGTGCCGGCTCGGACCTTCTGCCGCAGCCGTCCGGGAGCTTCCCTGCTCATCTGATCCACATCGACACTGCCAACCGCTCTGCTTCGCGGGAAGTTAAATCGAAGGTCGCTCCCCAGTTTGCGGAAGCACAAAGAGCACCGCAGCTGCGAGGTCTAAGGTCTGGATATCAACAACGAGGTCAAAAAGGACACTGTCATGACCCCCCGCAAGAAGCTTCTCGCCACTGTCGCTGCTGCCGCCCTGGCATTCGGCGCGACCGGCCATGTCGGCTCCGCGGACGCCACCGAAGCTCACGTTGACGCCGTCGAGATGGGAACACCGGAAGCGCCCCTCAATATCATACGTCAGGCCACGGACATGCCGGGCGTCATCGGTGAGCGAGGCCCCCAGACTGTCAAGGTCGGGCTCGAGACCGTTGAGGTTATCGGTGAACTCGACGATGGAACAAGCTATCATTACTGGACCTTCAACCGGAAGGTTCCCGGTCCGCTCGTCCGCGTTCGGGTCGGTGACACCGTCGAGGTCCTGCTGAAGAACCATGAAGACAGTGCTGTCATGCACAATGTTGATTTCCACGCGGTCACGGGACTGCATGGCGGCGGGCATGCCACAATGGCGGAGCCTGGCGAGGAGAAGGGTTTCACCTTCAAGGCGCTGAATCCCGGACTTTATGTGTATCACTGCGCGGTCGGGCCGGCAGCCCAACACATCTCCAACGGCATGTACGGCATGATCCTGGTGGAGCCCGAAGGCGGCCTGCCCCCGGTCGACCATGAATTCTATGTCATGCAGGGCGAACTCTACACCGAAGAGGCATTCGGAACCTCAGGCCAGCTGACCGAAAGCTACGACAAGCTGATGAACGAGCAGCCGGAATACTACGTGTTCAATGGCGCGGCCGAAGCCCTTACGGGTGACAATGCGCTCAAAGCCAAGGTCGGTGAGACGGTCCGCATCTACTTTGGCGTCGGTGGCCCAAACAAGACGTCGAGCTTCCACGTCATCGGAGAGATCTTCGACAAGGTCTACAATCTCGGCTCCCTGACCGGGACTCCGTTGCCTGACGTGCAGACGATTTCGGTTCCCCCAGGTGGAGCTGCCGCCGTCGACATGAAGCTCGAAGTGCCCGGCGAGTACCTGCTGGTTGACCATGCGCTCTCAAGGGTTGCTCGCGGACTGGTTGGCACACTGATCGTCGAAGGACCGGAGCAACCCGACATCTTCCGCGAAGGCATCGACAAGACGCTCGGACTGCTCATCGATTGAAGCGTCACTTACACAGGGGTAAACTGATCCCATTAAGTTGGACGGTTTAAGAGCCTGGCGGATTTAAGGGCTGGGTCCTGTATCGTACAGGGCTCAGCCCTTTGAGTTTCATTTTGATCCGGTCGTGATTGAAATAGCGAATGTACTCCTGGATGCTCTCTTTGAGGCTTGGCGGGCTGTCGACCCGGTTAGGATGGAATCACTCAGATTTGAGCACGACGAAGAAGCTCTCCATGGCGCCGGCGCTGTGGCCGAACAGGCCGACAATCTCTCCGACCCTTCTCGTCCGACGCGCGTATGGATCAGCTACCGTCGGATGTCGGTCGGTGAACGCTCGTCGTGCGCACTCCCGATGCGCAGTAATCAGTTCGATTCCGGTCATGAAATGGGCCGCCATGCCATCGCCCAAGGGCGCAGGCGGCACGGCTTCCTTGGGGCGATGCGGGACCGCCAGACAACCGGACCGGAGCGGTTCGAGGGCTTTGCCAGTGCGGTCAGCGAGGCGGGCGCGCCGGTCGTTGCCGTCGAGATCCTCAATCCCAGGAGCCGTCACGCACCCATTTCTCCGCGCCAATCATGCCGCGCGACTGCACCATCATCATTGCAACGCCGAGATCGGCGACATCCTTGGTCAGCACATCGGGCGTGTTGGTCACGCGGATGCCGCGTTCACGACACGCGGCAAGATCCACCGCATCGTAGCCGACGCCATAGACACTGATGACTTCGAGCTTCGGCAGGGCCTCGATCATGGCGCGATCGGCGCCGAGTTCGCCGCGCGTGGCGATGCCCCGCACCTCCGGCGCGACGGAGGCCAGAAAGCCCGCCTTGTCACCGGCTTCGAAATAGCGGTGCATCGTGAACGCCGCGTCAAGCGGGATCTGGTCCCAATCCGGATAGGGGCCGATTTGCAGGATCTCGACAGGGCGGGCAGAAGCAGGCATCAAAAGCTCCGGAAACGGCGTTGTCACGTTAACCGGCTTGCAGTTGGCAGGGTTTCCGGTTGGACGTAGATTTCGGCGATGCAGACACCAGATATCAGTTTCAAGCGTCACCGTTTTCCGCCGCAAATCGTCGCTCAC
>Ga0180016_100013_pt1 | contig 130035 bp, 129 predicted proteins | sample KR46_M_MetaG_FD_129673 | JGI IMG/M metagenome (GOLD analysis project Ga0180016, IMG submission 129673) | Groundwater microbial communities from the Olkiluoto Island deep subsurface site, Finland - KR46_M_MetaG | ecosystem: Environmental > Aquatic > Deep subsurface > Groundwater | place... | reverse complement strand
CGGCCGCGGCGCTTGAGCACCAGGCCCAACTCGAAGTACAGAAGTTCGTTCATGGCCAGGGTTTGGCGCCAGGCGGCCTGGTCCGGGTCAAGGTCCTGGGGGGTGGCGTCATGGTTTGGCTGATGGGCCTTGGACAGGGCCTCAGCCGCGGGCATGGGGTAGATATCCTTGGGCAGTAGCCCGGGCAGAGGGTCGAAAATCAGCTCCGTGCTCCGCTGGACCAACTCGCCCATGAAGCGGCGCACAGTGCCCGCGCCCACCCCCTCCACCTCGGGGTACACCGGCACGATGCGTCCCACCGAGGGGTGGTCCGGTCCCACATCCCCGGCGCGGTACAACTCGGGGTGGATCATCTGGGCCTCGCCCTTGTTGCCCAGGCTCACCTCGCCCACCACGAACAGCTCGTCGTCGGGCGAAAAGCTCTCCAGATGCGCCCGCTTGAAGCGGAACCACAGGCAGGCCAAACGGCCGGTGGCATCCTCCAGGAAGAGGCGGTAAACCTTGCCCTTCTTGCCCAACAGGCCGCCGGAGACCACCCGGCCCCGCACCACGGCCAAGCGGCCCTCTTCCAGGGCCTGAACCTGGGTGGGGGTGCGCCGATCCTGGTAGCGGGCGGGCAAAAAGAACAGGCCGTCGCCCCAGGTCTTTATGCCGCGCGCGGCCAGGCGCTTGGCGGTGACCGGGCCCACCCCGGACAGGGCGGCCAGGGACGAGGCCAACAGGGGCAAATCGAACGGGGTCACCGAGGCTTGCAAAGCGTCTCCAGGTAAAAGGGCTCCTACATTTCTGCCCTGCCGGGGGCCCCGCGTCAAGCCCGGTGCATTGCTTTATGCCGGAGAGGTTTTCTGCTAAGGTTAAGGCCGGTTTAAACAAGAGGAGAATTAGGCCCATGAGCCAGGACGACCGCTACCGCGCCGCCGGGGTAGACATAGAAAAAGCCGACCAGTTCATCAAAAATATCGGGAAGATGGTCAAGTCGACCCACAGCAGCCAGGTCCTGGGCGGCCTGGGCGGCTTCTCGGGCCTGTTTTCCCTGGCCGGGCTGGCCGGGGACGACCCGGTGTTGGTCAGCTCCACCGACGGGGTGGGCACCAAGCTCAAGATAGCCTTCATGATGGACCAGCATGACACCATCGGCATCGACATGGTGGCCATGGTGGTAAACGACATCGTGGTAACCGGGGCCCAGCCTCTGTTCCTTTTGGACTACTTGGCCACCGGCAAGCTGGAGCTGGGGGTGGCCGAGGCGGTCCTGGCCGGGGTGGTGAAAGGCTGCCGCCAGGCGGGCTGCGCCCTGGTGGGCGGCGAGACCGCCGAGATGCCGGGCATGTACCCGGACGGCGAGTACGACCTGGCCGGATTCGCGGTGGGCCTGGTGGAGCGCTCCCAGATCATCGACGGCTCCCAGGTGAAGCCCGGCGCGGCGGTGGTGGGCCTGGCCAGCAGCGGCCTGCACAGCAACGGCTTCTCCCTGGTGCGCAAGATCGTCTTCCATGAGCTGGGCTTGGCGGTCACCGACACCGCCGAGGGCCTGGAGCACAGCGTGGGCCAGACCCTGCTCACCCCCACCCGCATCTACGTAAAGCCGGTGCTGGCGGTGCGCGACGAATTCGACCTCTTGGCCGCGGCCCACATCACCGGCGGCGGGCTCCTGGAAAACCTGCCCAGGGTGCTGCCCCAGGGGTGCCGGGCGGTGATCGACCAGGGCTCTTGGCCGGTGCCCCCGGTGTTCGCCTGGCTGCAAAACGCCGGCGGCCTGAGCCAACGGGAGATGAGCCGCACCTTCAACTGGGGCCTGGGCATGGCCCTGGTGGTGCCCGCCGAGCAGGCGGCCGAGGTCGTGGCCCTGCTCCAGGAAAAGGGCGAACAGGCATTCGTGGTGGGGCGCATCGAGCCCCGCCAGGGTGACGAGCCTCTGGTGGAGGTGCGGGCTTGATCCTGGTCTCCGCCTGCCTTTTGGGCCATCGGGTGCGCTACGACGGCCGCCACTGCCTGCGCGAGGATGTGCGCGGGCTGTTGGGCGATGAGCCGGTGCTGGCCCTGTGCCCCGAGGTGATGGGCGGCCTGGGCACCCCACGGCCCCCGGCCCGCTTCGTGGGGGCCAGCTTTGGCCGCGAGGGCGCGGACGTTCTCTCGGGGCGGGCCCGCCTGGTTAATGAGGACGGCAAGGACGTGAGTCTGGCCTTTGCCCGCGGGGCCAAGCTGGTGGCCGAGCTGTGCGCCCAACACGGGGTGCGCCTGGCCCTGTTGAAGGACCGCTCGCCTTCCTGCGGCTGGGACCCCCAAGGTGTGAACCCCCAGGGCGGGCCGGGCCAGGGAGTGCTGGCCGCCCTGCTCAGCCAAATGGGCGTCACGGTGCGCGAGGTGCGCTCCAGCGCCAGGGGCGAGAGATAGCCATGACCCAGCAAGAGCCCAACCCGGTTCAACACGCCCAGGCCATCTACAGCCTGTCCGCCCAGATCGCCGCCCTGTTGGGCGAGGCCCTGCGCCGGGACTTCACCTTCAGCGGCACCGCCCTGGGTCAGAGCGAGGTTGTGGACCAGGCCCTGGACGGCCAGATGCAATACGGCCTGTTGGCCTGCGCCCTGGACAAGATCGAGATCAACCAGGCCACCTCCCCCGGTTATTGGGCCAAGCTGCACCAGGAGTTGAAAAGGCTCATTGCGAGGGAGGCCCACGCCTCGGCGACGGAGATTTTGCGCCCCCTGACCGCGGTGGTCAGCGACCAGGAGATGGCCGCCATCGCAGAGGCCATCTACAATCCCCTGGGCCCCTACGAGGAGTGCAACTTGGCCCGCCTGCAGGAAGGCCTGAACGGCACCCCCTTCGAGGTGCTGGCCGCCAGGGTGGTGAAAAGCTTTTTCGCCAAGGGCGAGGAGCCCTCGGCCATCGCCGACCGGGTGATCAATCTAACCCTGGAAGGCTCGCGCACCCTGTTCCTCAAGGGCGGCCTGGCTTAGATGGTGCGCTGATGCCCTTGGCCGCGGCTGATTTTTACCGGGGCGCCGCCCTGAGCCAGATCATCGGGCACCCGGCCTTTGAGACGATAAAGCCGCTGGGCAAGGGCCGCTACCTGGTCAACGGCGGCATTCTGGTGTGGCTAAGGCATAGCAAGGAGAAGTCGCCCTGGAACTTCGCCTTCAACTCCCAAGAATTGACCGCCCTGGGCGAAGACCTGAAGGCGGACGGCAAGGTTTTTCTGTGCCTGGTGTGCCGTAGGGACAACATCTGCGCCCTGGACGGGGCGGAGATAGCCCAGGCGCTCAAGCTGGACCAAGCCACCGAGCAGACCCTGACCGTGACTCGGGTGCCGGGGCGCAAGTCCGGGGTGAGCGGGCCGGGCGGCGAGGTGGAGGGGGTCATCTTGGCCTCCGCCTTTCCGGACAAGGTTTTTTCATAGCTTCGCACAAGCGCTGCCCAGGAAGGGCGGCAGGGAAAGCGCATGACCCATACCCGCGATAAAACCCGTGGCATCATGGTGGGCTCGGTGCCGGTGGGCGGGGGCGCGCCGGTGGCGGTGCAGTCCATGACCAACACCGACACCCGCGACCCCGAAGCCACTCTGGCCCAGATAACGGCCCTGGCCCAGGCGGGCTGCGAGTTGGTGCGCTGCGCGGTGCCGGACCTGGAGGCGGCGGCCGCCTTTGGGCCCATCACCCAGGCCAGCCCCTTGCCGGTGATCGCGGACGTACACTTCGACCCCGCCCTGGCCGTGGCCGCCCTGGAAAAAGGTGCAGCCTCCCTGCGTATCAACCCGGGCAACATCGGCGGCCCGGCTGCCGTGGCTCGGGTGGTGGACGCGGCCAAGGCGGCCGGAGCGCCCATCCGGGTGGGGGCCAACTCCGGCTCACTTCCCAAGGAGGTGCTGGAGCGCTGCGGCGGGCCTGGCCCGGCGGCCCTGGTGGAGGCGGCCCTGGGCCACGTGCGTTTGCTGGAAGAGCGTGGCTTTGACCAGATCAAGGTGAGCCTCAAGTCCTCCAGCGTGCTCACCACCATCGAGGCCTGCCGCCTCTGGGCCCAGCGCTCTGACTATCCCCAGCATCTGGGCGTAACCGAGGCGGGCGGGCTGTTGGCCGGAGCGATCAAGAGCGCGGTGGGCATCGGCACGCTGCTCATGGAGGGCATCGGCGACACCTTTAGGGTGAGCCTAACCGCCGACCCGGTGCGCGAGGTGGAGGCGGCCTGGCACATCCTCCGGGCCTGCGGCCTGCGCCGGCGTGGGGTGGAGATCATCTCCTGCCCCACCTGCGGCCGCACCGAAATTGATCTTATGGGCCTGCTGGAGCGGGCCAAGCCGGAGCTGGCCAAGATCAGCGCCCCCTTGACCGTGGCCATCATGGGCTGCGTGGTCAACGGACCAGGCGAGGCCAAGCACGCCCAGGTTGGCCTGGCCGGAGGCCGGGGCCAGGGCGTAATCTTCGCCCACGGCGAAATCATAAAAAAGGTGCCCGAGGCTGAGCTGTTGGATGAGTTCATGAAGCAGGTGCGCCGGGCGGCCCAGGAATACGAAACCAATCATTCAGAACAAAGCGAGCAGTAGACACATGCGGTTCTCTCAGGCATTCATCCCCACCCTCAAGGAAACCCCGGCCGAAGCCGAGGTGGTTAGCCATCAGCTCATGCTGCGCGCGGGCATGATCCGCAAGCTGGCTTCCGGCGTGTACACCTGGCTGCCCCTGGGCCTGCGCACCCTGCGCAAGGTGGAGCGCATCATCCGCGAGGAAATGGACGCGGCTGGAGCCAGGGAGCTTCTTATGCCCGGCGTGCAGCCCGCCGAGCTGTGGCAGGAGTCTGGCCGCTGGGAGCACTACGGCCGGGAGTTGCTGCGCTTCAAGGACCGCCACGACCACGATTACTGCCTGGCCCCCACCCACGAGGAGGTCATCACCGACCTGGTGCGCCGCGAGGTGCGCTCCTACCGGGACATGCCGCTGAACCTCTACCAGTTCCAGACCAAGTTCCGCGACGAGATACGCCCCCGCTTCGGGGTGATGCGCTCGCGCGAGTTCATCATGAAGGACGGCTACTCCTTTGACACCGATGACGAGAGCTCGGCGGCCAGCTACCAGGTGATGCACCAGGCCTACAGCGCGATCTTCAACCGCCTGGGCCTGGACTTCGCGGTGGTGGAGGCCGACTCCGGGGCCATCGGCGGCTCGTTCAGCCACGAGTTCATGGTCCTGGCCGACACCGGCGAGGACGCCATCGCCTCCTGCCAATGTGGCTGGGCGGCCAACTTCGAAAAGGCCGAGGTGGCCTCGCCCCTGGGCGAGGCGCCCCAGGCCGTGGCCAAGGCAACCAAGGTGGACACCCCCGGCGCCCACACCGTGGAGGAGGTGGCAGCTTTCCTCAAGGTGGAACCGGCCCAGGTGGCCAAGACCCTGGTCTACCTGGCCGACGGCAAACCGGTGGCGGCCATGGTGCGCGGCGACCGCCAGCTAAACGAGATCAAGCTCAAGAACCTCATCGGCGCAGCCGAGCTGGAACTGGCCCCCGCCTCGGTGATCCAGGAGGTCAGCGGCGGGCCGGTGGGCTTCACCGGGCCGGTGGGGCTGAGCATCCCCATCTACGCCGACCAGGAGCTTTACATTAGTGAAGCCCTGGTAGTTGGGGCCAACCAGGCCGACGCCCACCTCACCGGAGTGCACCTGGGCCGGGACGTGGCCCAGGCCACCAAGGCGGACCTCAGGGTGATCGAGCCCGGCGACCCCTGCCCCCGTTGCGGCCAGGAACCCGTATTCGCCCGGGGCATCGAGGTGGGGCACATCTTCCGCCTGGGCACCAAGTACAGCCAGGCCATGGGCGCCGAGTTCCTGGACGCCGAGGGCCAGAGCCGCCCCATCATCATGGGCTGCTACGGCATCGGGGTGACCCGCATCGTGGCCGCGGCCATCGAGCAGGGCCATGACAAGTGGGGCATCATCTTCCCCCTGGCCATCGCCCCCTACCCGGTGGCCATCCTGCCCATGGCCGTGGACGGCGAGGTGCTGGAGGCGGCCGAAAAGCTTTACGCCGACCTAAGCGCCGCGGGCATCGACGTGCTCATGGACGACCGCGACCTTCGCCCCGGGGTGAAGTTTAAGGACGCGGACCTCATCGGCATCCCGCTCAGGGTGGTGGTGGGGGCCAAGGGCCTCAAGGAAGGGGCCGTGGAGCTCAAACACCGCCAGAGCGGCGACGTGGACATGATCCCGGTGGATGAGGCGGCGGCCCGCCTCGTGGACATGGTGCGCCAGGGCGGCGGCAGGCCCCTATAAATCGAACCCCACGCAAGTGGTGCTTGACCAAAGGGCCGGTAAGCGCAAGAGTTGAATAAGCGGCAGTAAACACTAACCCAACTTCGAGGCCTGGCGCTTGGCCCTGCAACGCATCAACGAAATCATCGACGCGGTCCGGGGATACCACCCTGGGGCCGACGTGGGCGCCATCCAAAAGGCCTATGTGTTTTCAGCCAAGGTGCACAAGGGACAAGTGCGCCGCTCGGGCGAGCCCTACCTCAGCCACCCCTTGGCCGTAGCCGCCCTTTTGGCCGAGATGCACACCGATGTGGCCAGCATCTGCGCGGCCCTGCTGCACGATGCGGTGGAGGACACCAATACCACCGTGGAGGACGTGGCCGCCCTGTTGGGCCCGGAGGTGGCCTCCCTGGTGGACGGGGTGACCAAGATCACCCAGATCAGCGCCACCACCAAGACCGCCCAGCAGGCCGAGAACATGCGCAAGATGATCCTGGCCATGGCCAACGACATCCGCGTGCTCTTGATCAAGCTCGGCGACCGCCTGCACAACATGCGCACCCTGGGCTACATGCCCCCGGCCAAGCAGCGCTCCATCGCCCAGGAAACCCGCGACATCTACGCCCCCATGGCCCACCGCCTGGGCATCCGCCGCTGGCAGGCCGAGTTGGAGGACTGGACCCTCTATTTTCTGGAACCCAACATCTACAAGCGCATCAAGGACGGGGTGGCCACCCGCCAGGGCGAGCGGGAACGCTTCATCGCCGAGGTGAAGCAGGTGCTCCAGGAGCAGATGGCCGAACAGGGCATATCCTGCAGTGTGGACGGGAGGCCCAAGCACTTCTACAGCATCTACCGCAAAATGCAGCGTCGGGGCGTGGACATAGACCAGCTCTACGACCTCATCGCCTTTAGGGTGGTGGTGGAAAAGCTAAGGGACTGCTACGAGGCCCTGGGGGTGGCCCACAACGTGTGGAAGCCCATCCCCGGCCGCTTCCGCGACTACATCGGCATGCCCAAGCCCAACATGTACCAGTCCCTGCACACCTCGGTGGTGGGGCCCATGGGCCAGCGCATGGAGATCCAGATACGCACCGAGGAAATGCACCGGGTGGCCGAAGAGGGCATCGCCGCCCACTGGCGCTACAAGGAGCAAGGGGCGGGCGACGAGTCCGAAGAGGGCCGCTTCGCCTGGCTGCGCAAGCTGATGGAGTGGCAACGGGACCTGGAAGACCCCACCGAGTTCATGCAGTCGCTCAAAATGAACCTCTACCCCGGCGAGATTTTCGTGTTCACCCCCGGCGGGGAGGTCAAGGCCCTGCCCCGCGGCTCCACGCCCATCGACTTCGCCTACTCCATCCACACCGAAGTGGGCCACCAGTGCGTGGGGGCCAGGGTCAACGGGCGCATGGTGCCCCTAAAGAGCGAGTTGGCCACCGGCGACCAGGTTGAGATCGTCACCCAAAACAACCACAAGCCCAGCAAGGACTGGCTGGGCTTCGCGGTCAGCGGGCGGGCCCGCTCCAAGATACGCTCCTACATCCGAGAATCGGAGCGCACCCGCTCGGTGAGCCTGGGCAGCGAAATTCTGGATAAGGAGTTGCGCAAGAACAAGCTCACCCTGGCTTCGGTGGTCAAAGACGGCAAGTTGGCCAAGGTGATGACCGACCTCTCCTTCCAGGACCAGGAGCACCTGCTGGCGGCGGTGGCCTACGGAAAGGTCTCGCCGCGCCACATCGTAAACAAGATTTTGCCCCGGCCCACCGAGGAGCAGCAGGAAAAGCCCGGCCTTATCGAGCGCTCCCTGAAGCGCCTGCGCCGCCGCCCGGCCCCGGAGGGCATCAAGGTCAAGGGCCTGGACGACATCCTGGTGCGCTTCGCCAAGTGCTGCAATCCCCTGCCCGGCGACGAGGTGGTGGGCTATATCACCCGCGGCCGGGGGGTTACCATCCACCGGGGCGACTGCACCCACGTGGCCGAGTTGGACCCTGAGCGGCGGGTGGAGGTGGAGTGGGACCTGGCCAAGGAAGAGGTGCGCCCGGTGCGCATCCAGGTGATCAGCTCCGACCGGGCGGGCATCCTGGCCGACATGGCCGGGGTGATGAAAAAGCACGAAATCAACATCTTGGAGGCGGAGGTCAAGACCACCGAGGAACTCAAGGGCATAGCCACCTTCACCATCCAGGTGCACGACGCCAAGCAACTAAACCGGGTGCTCAAGGACATTGCGGGGCTCAGGGACATCATGTCGGTGCGCAGAATGGACCACTGACCCGCTCCGCAAACGGGCAGGCAAAAGCAAGCGGAGGACGCATGGCGTCCTCCGCAGAATTTTGGGGGAAGCTTTTTTAGGCGGGTTTGTTGATCACGCCAGAGCGCAGGCAGCGAGTGCAAACCCGAACCCGACGCACGTGACCGTTTTCCACGGTGCGAACGCGCTGCAGGTTGGGATTGAAACGCCGCTTGGTTTTTCTGTGGGCGTGGCTCACGTTGTTGCCCACCTGGGGCTTCTTACCGCAATATTCACATACCTGGCTCATAGCTCGTATCCTCTCCCGAAGCCGCCCCTAAAATTGGTCGGCCCTGTGCTGAAGTCGGAAATATACACACCACTCGGGGGGTTGACAAGTATTTTTGTGGTGTGGCGGAGCCGCCATGGCCTTGACGCCGCCCCCCGCCCGTGGCATAGTTGACCCGCCGCGTAACCTCTGGAAACTCCTGAGCAGCCGGGCGGTGAGTCCGGGCGGCGCGTTATTCATTCCTGACCAAGGAGGCAGCTTGAGCCGCGACGATCTTATTCACCTTGAAGGCCAGGTCACCCGCACCCTGGGCGGGGGGCAGATGGAAGTGGTCACCGAGCAAGGACACACCCTGCGCGCCGTACTCAGCGGCAGGATGAAACGATTCAAGATCAAGGTTCTCGTGGGAGACAAGGTGCGCGTCAGCGTTTCGCCCTACGACCTCACTCACGGACTCATTACCTACCGGCTCAAGTAGCACAGACCAGCCAGGTCCCGCCCAGCGGATTCTAGTCTTCCGCCCTGGGCGCGGCCACTCCCACCAAGGGTTCCATGACCACCCTGCGCACCAGGGTCCGGGCCTCGGCGTCCTGGTAGCCGGTCAGTATTTCATTGAGCTCATTTGCCGCCTGCTGGGCCTTTTGCCAGCCGGCGAGTCGCGCCTGCTCCACGGCCTCCCAGTCGCCGTGGGACATGAACTGTTGCACCGCGGGCACGATCTCCGGGAACAACAGCTTTAAAAACCCGGACTGCCACACCGGGTACAGGCCCAGGGCTCCCCTGCTCTGGTGGGCGGTGATCTGCGCCAAGCGCCCCTGGGGGCCGCAGTCGGCCATGAGGTCCTTGATGCCCCGCACGAAGTGCTCCACGTCGCTTCCCGGATGCCCGCCCGCGGCCAGAGCCAAAAGCTCCTGGGCCGGAGCCGCGTCCGTGGCCTCGCCCATCTCGTGCCACAACACCGCCCGCATCTCGCCTTCCAGCACCGGCTCCAGGGCCTCCCAGGAGGGCTTGGTTATCACCTCGCGGTAGTCTCGGCCGTAGGCCTGAAGGGCGAAACGCTTGAAGGCGGTCTGGCTGGGCCGGGGGTCGGCCAAGAGGTCCCAGACCAGATAGGGAAACGGGCCGCGCCGCAGAAAGATGTCGCCTCCCTGGCGCAGACCGGGCAAAAACAGGATGTCGCGAGTCAACTCCTCGCCCAACTGGTGCACCACCAGACCGTTCAGCCGCCATGCCTTTTCCTGGCGGGCCAGGAAGAACACCGGCGCGCCGCCTCCCACCACCCCGGCCCCGTATAACAGGCCCAGAGGGGCCAACACCCGGTTGACGCCCTCGGTGTCCCAGGGGTCGAAGCTTTGGCCGTTCAGGGTGAGGGGCTTAGGCTCCTTTTCCAAGGCCTCTTCCCATAGCTGCTCCCGCTCGCTCACCCACTCCAGCACCAGGCTGGTGTCCTGCTCCTGCCAGGGAGGCAGGCCCCGCTCCCACTTGTACAGGTTGCGCAGGCGCAGCAGCAGGCCGCACAGGCTGAAGCGCCCGGCCACCGAGGCGTCGGCGATGGCGCAGTTATCCCGCACCTGCTCCAAAAGGCCGTCCGGGAGGTTGGGAGCCTCCACCATCCCGGGCCTACCGCCCCTCGCCGGAGAGCATTTGCTTGTGCATGGCCATGGCCTTGAGGTAGCGCTCCATGGTGGCCACGGTGGCCTGGCGCTGTTCCGGGGTAACCGGACGGATGACCTTGGCGGGAATCCCAGCCACCATGGTGTCCGGCGGCACGATCATGCCCGGCGGCACCACCGCCCCGGCGGCCACGATGGCCCCATCCCCCACTTGGGCCCGGTCCAGCACCACCGCGCCCATGCCGATGAGCACCTGGTCGCCCACGGTGCACGAATGCAGCACCACCCGGTGCCCCACCACCACCTCGCTGCCCACCAGGGTGCCCTGGCCGGTGTGGGACACATGGATGACCGAGCCGTCCTGCAGGTTGGTTCTCGCGCCCACCCGGATCCAGTTGATGTCGCCGCGCAGCACGCACCCGTACCACACGCTGACCTCAGGACCCAACTCCACGTCGCCCAGGACCACCGCGCCCGGCGCGATGAAGGCGCTGGGGTCCACTATGGGCGTTTTGCCGTTGATAGATTCGATCATGAAGTAATATTACGGCCATGAATGCGGACCGGCAAGCCGCTTCCCGGAGCCTGCATCCTTGACAGTGACCCTGGCCTAGCCTAACCTTTTTTGAGTAAGCACCAACTCCTCCATTTCGGCAAGGGAGCACAACTACATGACCCGCGGAAAAAGCCGCCTCTGGCTGATCATCCTCATCCTGATATTGGTCCTTTTGGGCGCCGGGGCTTTTTATGTCTGGCCTCACCTGGAAGGCGAGCCCCCCCAGTTAGCCCTGGAAAAGCCCGTCAAGTACCTGGGCAAGAGCAATACCGTGTTCCTCAGGGTGAGCGACCAAGGCCGGGGCCTGGCCTGGGTGCGGGTCACCATGCAGCAGAACGAGCGCAAGGGGGTGGTGCTGAACCAGGCCTTTGACGCCCCCGGCGCGCCGGTGGCCTCGCTCAAGCTGGCCATCAACCCCCTGGAGATGGGTATGCGCCAGGGCAAGGCCACCCTGGTGGTGGAGGCTGCGGACCGCTCCTGGCGTAACTGGATGAAGGGCAACACCGTTATCAAAGAGTTCCCGGTGATGGTGGACACCACCCCGCCGCAGCTTAGCTCCCTCAGCCAGATCGTCCGCCTGAACCGGGGCGGCACCGGCCTGGCCGTGTACACGGTCAACGAGGCCGAGGCCAGCCACGGGGTGCGGGTGGGCGATCAGGTATTCCAGGGCTGCTCCCCCTGGCCCCAGCAGCCGAACACCAAGCTGTGCTATTTCGCCTATGCCGACGGCAATCCCAAAGGCGTGAACATCGATTTGTGGGCCCAGGACGCGGCCGGCAACCAGGTCCAGATGCCGCTCAACGTGAAGGTGCGCTGGAAAAACTTCAAGACCGACATCATCAACCTCAACGAGAGCTTCATGAACCGGGTGGCCGCCCGCTTCGCGGACCAGATTCCGCCCGACCGGCAGACAGCCCTGGCCAAGTTCCTGTGGATCAACCAAGAGCTGCGCCAGTTGGACAACGCCGAGATCGCCAAGGCCGCCCTGCCCAGCCAGCCCTACCAGCTCTGGCAAAAAACCCTGGAGCGCCCCCTGGGCGCGCCCAAGGCCGCCTTTGGCGACCGCCGGGAATACGTGCTGGACAAGAACGTGGTCAGCCGCAGCGTGCACCTGGGCCAGGATCTGGCCCACACCGAGCGCAGCCCAGTGAAGGCCGCGGCCAAGGGCATCGTGCGCTACGCCGCCAAGCGGGGCATCTACGGCAACTGCGTAATCCTCAGCCATGGCCAGGGCCTGGCCAGCCTTTACGGCCACCTGTCCGAGCTGCGGGTGAAGCCGGGCGACGAGGTGAGCCGCGGCCAGGTCATCGGCCTGTCGGGCATGACCGGCCTGGCCCTGGGCGACCATTTGCACTTCTCCGTCCTGGTGGGCGGGGTGTTCGTGAACCCCACCGAGTGGTGGGACCCCCACTGGGTGCAGGACAACGTGCTGCTGCGCTTCAGCGAGGCCGGGCTGAACCAGCCCTTGCCCCCGGGCCAGCAATAGGACCTTGGGACGCCGGCGGCGCCAGCGGCTTTGGGCGGGCCTGGCCTTGGCCGTCCTGGCCTTGGCCGTGGGCTGCGCGGGTATGAACCAGACGCCGCCTCGCGCCTTGGCTCCGGGGGACTATCTGGCCCCGCCCGATCCCCGGCCCCTGAGCCAAGAGGAGCTGACCCGCCGCCTGACCCAGGCCAGGGTGGTGCTGGTGGGCGAGCGCCACGACCACCCCGGCCACCACGCTGTCCAGCTACGAGTGCTCAAGCTTATGGCCGCCCAGGGGCCGCTGGTGGTGGGGGTGGAATGGCTGCAGCAGGACGCCCAGACCGCCTGCGACGCCCTGTCCGCAGGCAAGATCACCCTGGAAGAGTTCCACGCCCAGGTGAAATGGGACCAGAGCTGGGGCTTTCCCTGGAAGATGGTGGCTCCCATCTTTGCCGAGGTGCGGGCCAAGGGCCTCATCCTGGTGGCCCTCAACGCCCCCCAGGGCGTGGTGCGCCAGGTGGCCGCGGGCGGCCTGAAGTCGCTCACCCCTGAGCAGCGGGCCTCCATCGCCCCATCTCTGAACCTGGACGACCCGGCCTACCGGGAAAAGGTGGCCCGCCAGTTCGCCTTCCACGGCGTAAAGGACCCCCAGGCCCAGGAGAACTTTTTCGCGGCCCAGGTGGTGCGCGACGAGACCATGGCCCACAACCTTTCCCTGCGCCTGGACCCCTGGCCAGACGGCGGCAAACGGGGCCTGGTCCTGGCCGGGGCCGGGCACCTGGCCGGAGACATGGGCCTGCCCCCGCGCATAGCCCGGCGTCTGCCCGGAGCGGCGCCCCTGATCATCCTGCCGGTGAGCGCCCAAGGGGCCCAGGCCATGGTCATGGCCGCTAAAAACGCCCCTGCCAATCTCCTGGCCGTTTCCACTCCCGCCCCGCCGCCGCCCCCGCGCCTGGGGCTGCTGCTGGGGGTCGAGAACGGCGGGCTGGTGGTAAAAAGGATTATCCCAGGCAGCCCGGCCCAAAAAGCCGGGGTTTTGCCCGGCGACCTGCTCTTGGCGGTGGACGAAAAACCCCTTACCTCACCCAAGGGCATCCATGACGCCATCAAGGCGGCCCCTTTCGCGCCGCACACTTATCTGCTGGAGCGGGACGGACGCCGCCTTAATCTGACCATCGCCCTTCCAAAGCCGGGGACCGCCCAGCCCGCCAAGCCGGTTAACTGACTCTAACCCCGTTTTAACTCTGACTTTTACCGTTGCGCCCCGTAATCGGTTTTGTTATAGATAAACATTCACAGTAGGAGTCCCGCCCCATGGCCGGTCCGCAGCCAGGCCGTTCTTTTGCAGGTTAGGAGAGGCAATGGAACTTAACGTCGTTGCCCAAGATAATCAGGTACGCGTAGAAATCGCCGGCAACATCGATGAACGTGGCGCCGAGGAAATGAAAAGGCGTTTTCTGGATCTCGATCTGGCCGCCCTCAAGGAAGTCGTCTTGGACTTCAGCGGCGTGACTTTTATCGGCAGTTCAGGCATCGGGAAGCTGTTGCTGCTTTACAAAAATTTGGCCCCTCACGGCGGGACCGTGCGCATAGACAACATGTCCAAGGATATCTACACCATGTTCAAAGTGGTCAAACTGGACAAGATTTTCCAGATATCCCTGGCCTCCTGAATGGGCTGCCCTTTTGTCGGATCAACCGCCCTTTGACCAAGAGCCTGCCTCGATCGGCCGCCTAGAGGCCAAACAACCACACGTGCCCCAAACGGCCCCAATAGGGGCCGCCTGCCCGGACCGCAAGGCCCGGGCTTATTTTTCCCCAGCACACCAGATAGACACCGCCTGCCCAAAATCAAAATCCATCCGGCAGAGCCGAATCCGCCCCAAGGGCTCGCCAAAGGGACCGCTCCGGGGCAGGAGGAAGACATCTTGCGCGTAGAGCATATCGGACCGGCCACCCGCGCCCAGGAAGCAAGCCCCATGAGCCACAACTGGAGCCAAGGGACATGGGACCCGCCGGCCTCCATCCTGGTGGTGGACGACTCCCGGCTGAACCGCAATCTGCTCACCGAAAGCCTTTCCCAAGAGGGCTACCGCTTTTTCGAGGCCTCCCACGGACAGGAGGCCATGGAAATACTGAGCCGTAATCCCGAAGTGGACCTGATCCTCCTGGACCTTATGATGCCGGTGATGGACGGGTTCACCTTCCTGCAATGGCGCATGGGCAACCCCGAGGCCAGGGGAATCCCGGTCATCGTCAACAGCTCCTTGGACGACGTGGAGTCCCTGACCAAGGTGCTGGCCATGGACTGCTACGGCTATTTCGTCAAGCCCCTCAGCGAGGTGGACCTGAAGTTGGTGCTGCCGCTCAAAATCCGCAACGCGGTGAACGCCAAGCGCATGATGGCCGACCTCCGGGCCAAGAACCAGATAATGGCCGACGAGTTGGAGTTGGCCGCCCGCTACCAGCAGTTCCTGCTGCCCAAGCAGAAAGAACTTCCAGGGCTCAAGGCCGCCTGGCTTTTCAAGCCCTGCCGCGGAGTGGGCGGGGGACTACTTCGACTTTTTCGAGCTTCCCGGAGGGGACCTGGGCCTGGTGGTGGCCGACGTCTCCGGCCACGGGGTGGCCTCGGCCATGACCGCCAGCATCTTAAAGGCCCTGGTGCCGCGCTATCTGGGGAGCCACTATTCCCCGGCCAGGGTGCTGAAGCTTTTGAACGAGGACCTCCTGCGCCTCACCCCGGATGACGTGTTCGTAACCACCTTTCTGGGCCGCTACGCCCCCCGGAACAACATTCTGCGTTGGTGCCTGGCCGGCCACCCCTCCCCCCTGCTGCAAGACCAGTCCGGAGAGGTGACCACCCTGGAACAGTCCAGCCCCTTCTTGGGGGTGTTTTCAAACGATCAGGCCCTGCTACAATACTGTGATAGGCAATCGCAACTGACCGGCGGCCAACGCCTGGTCATATATACGGATGGATTGGTGGACGCACCCAACGCCCTGGGAGAGCCCATGGGCACGGAGCGCCTGAAACAGTTGCTTGAACAGCACCGCGCACTGGAAGCCAGCAAGCTGGCCGGCCAACTGGCCTTGGAGTTGGGCCAGTGTGACGGCGATCATCTACCCGATGACGTCGCTGTTATCATCATGGATTTCTGAATGACATCCTCGCGCCGCAGCCAAGCTCCCTCCTTGCCCCAGGAGAGCTACCACATCCTGGTGGTGGACGACGAGTCCATGATCATCGAGTTGCTGGCCCGGCTGCTTTCGGAAAAGGGCTACGAGGTTTCCACCGCCGCCAACGGCAGGGACGCCCTGGAGTTCCTGCGAGGCCATACCTGCGACCTGGTCATCAGCGACGTGCGCATGCCCCACCTGGACGGCATGCAGCTGCTCAAGGCCATCAAGGACATGAACCCCCGCCTGCCGGTGGTCATGATCAGCGGTTACGACGAGGCATCTATGGTGGTGGACGCCCTGAAAGCGGGGGCGGAGAACTTTTTGGCCAAGCCCCTGGACCTGGACATCCTGGATCAGGTGGTCAGCAAGACCCTCAGCCTGGCCTGCATCCGCCCCAAGGGATGCGCTCTGCCCGCGGTGTGCCAGACCACCCGCATGCGCGCCCCCAGCAACCCCGGATGTGTGCAGGATCTGGTTTATCAGATATCCTTGTCCGCGGTGGCTGTCGGTTTCGCCAAGCACGACCTGGAGAACAACCTCAAGCTGGCTCTGGCCGAAGCCATCACCAACGCCATGGAACACGGCAACCGTTGGGACGAGAGCAAGTTCGTGGAGGTCGAGGTCGTTTTGGACAGCGGCCGGATGCAAGCCACGGTAAGCGACCAGGGGGCGGGCTTCAATCACGGCCGCCTGCTCAACCCCACCTCCAACGAGTACCTGTTGAGCGAGCGGGGCCGGGGCATTTTCCTGGCCAACGCCATCATGGACGAAGTTACTTACAACCAAGCCGGCAACCAGGTCACCCTGGTCAAACGCCGGGACTAATATAGATTCCGAGTGCGACTGACACCATGGCCCATCCCATCACACCCCGTTTTTGCGCTGCTTGCGGCGGCGCCCTGATCTCCACCAAGGGGCTCAACCCCGGCGGAGCGCCCTATACCTGCACCTCCTGCGGCCTGCCGGTGTACGAAGACCCCAAGGTGGCCGCCGCGGTGGTGGTGGACACCAAACAAGGGGTCCTGCTCCTTCGCCGGGCCCAAAGGGACCGCGCCTACGGCAAGTGGATTTTACCCGGTGGCCACGTGGACCGCGGCGAGGTGGTGCCCGAGGCGGCCCTGCGGGAAGTGGCGGAGGAGACCGGGCTGGAGGTGGAGTTGACCGGCCTGCTGGGGGTCTATTCCTACCCGGGTTATCCCTGGGTCCTGGTGGTTTACACCGCCAGCGCCAACGGCGGCCGCCTCAAGGCTGGCGCTGAGGCCCTGGAGATGCAGGCCTTCGCGCCCGAGGAGCTGCCTTGGGAGGAGTTGGGCTACGAATCCACCGCCCAGGCCCTTAGGGATTATCTGGCTCAACTTTCCTGAGCGCCGGCCGCCCTTGCCAAGGCCGCGTACTGCTGGTATTTTCTCCTACCGAAGAATTTGCCATTCATGGAGATAGTTAGGTTATGCGACTGAATCCAGAAAAGATTGCCGATCTCAGCCCGGAGCGCCTGGACACCATCATGCGCCGGTCCATGCAGGACGTTTCGGAAATTTACAACTCCACCAAGGCCATCTTGGACGACATCCGCCAGCGCGGCGACGCGGTCAACGTGGAGCACTACCTCAAGCTGAAGGGCGATCTGAAAGCCGAGGATTTCCTGGTCACGCCACAGGAGATAGAGGACGCCTACCGCCAGGTTCCCCAGAACGTGGTGGACCATTTGAAGATAGCCGCCAAGAACGTGGTCACCTTCCACACGGCCCAGTTGGACCGGCCCCAGTGGCAGATGGAAGTGATGCCCGGCATCATCGCCGGCCGCAAGAACACCCCCCTGGACTCGGCTGGCTGCTACGTGCCCGGACGGCGCGCGGCCTACCCCTCCAGCGTTTTGATGACCATCCTTCCCGCCGTGGTGGCCGGGGTCAAACGGGTGGTGGTGACCACCCCGCCCGACGACGGCCTGGTGGCCAACGCCTACACCCTGGTAGCCTGCGACATCGCCGGGGTCAAGGAAGTCTACAAGATCGGCGGCCCCTGGGCGGTGGGCGCCCTGGCCTACGGCACCGACACCATCGAAAAGGTGGCCAAGATCGTGGGGCCGGGCAACAAGTACGTGACCGCGGCCAAGATGCTGGTCTACGGCCAGGTGGACATCGACTCCCCGGCCGGGCCTTCCGAGGCCCTGCTCTTGGCCGACTCCACGGCCCGGCCCGAGTTCCTGGCCCTGGACTTCCTGAGCCAGGTGGAGCACGATCCCGACGCGGCTGCGGTGATGGTCACCGACGATCCCGAGTTGGCCCAGGCGGTGTGCGATGAGATCGAGCGGCTCTACCCCAGCATGCCTCGCACCGAGATCATGGACCAGGCCATGCGCTACTGCGCCATCCTGGTGGCCGAGGACATCGAGGCGGCCATCGAGTTCACCAATCAGTACGCGGCCGAGCACCTGGAGATCGTCACCGCCGATCCCTTCCTGACCCTGCAGAAGGTGCGCCACGCGGGCAGCATCTTCATGGGCCCCTGGGCCCCGGTTCCAGTGGGCGACTACGCTTCTGGCACCAACCACGTCCTACCCACCGGCCAGGCGGCGCTCAGCTTCAGCGGCCTGAGCGTGGACGACTTCATCAAGAAGCCCACCTACCAGTACCTGACCAAGGAGGGCCTGGCCTCGCTGGGCGAGACCATCACCACCCTGGCCGAGGCCGAGGGCCTGCCCATCCACGCCATGTGCATCCGCAAGCGCCTGGAAAGCTAGACGCCCGCCACAAGAACGAATCGCGCCGCCGGCCCTTGGGGTCGGCGGCGTTTTTTTGTGGGGCGCGGTGAAGCCTAGGAAGGCGGTATCAGCCAGATGCGCACCGTGCGCCCGGCGTCTTTTGCCGATTCCGCCTGGACCGAGGCGGCCAGGCCCATGCGCCCCTGTTCCACCCCCATCTGTTGCAAGGCTCTGAACACGCTCAGGGACCTGGCCATGGCCAGGCCGGCGTTGTCGCCAAAGCGGGCGGCGGTTTGCGCCCCCATGGGGGAGGAGTCGGCCGCGCCCTCGGCCAGCACCCGCGCCCCGGGGATTTGGGCCGCCCGCGCGGCTATCTGGGCCAGGGTCTTGCGGGCCGACAGGTCCAGTTCGGCGCTACCCGGAGAAAATCCCACGCTGCCCAGCAGGGTGCGCGCCTCCGGTGGGGCCGGCGCCGCTTCTTTGGCGGCCTGGGGGACAGGCTGGGCGGGGATGGTTTTCGCCGCCTGCAACTGGTCGCGCAAGAGGGACAGTTCGACGGCCAGGGCGGTTTTTTCCCGGCGAATCTCCGCCAGGCTACCGGCCAGGGCGGCGATCTGCCCGCGCAGTTGCGCCGCCTGCTTGGCTGGTTGGGCCTCTATGGGGGCTTTGTCTACTTTAGCTTGAGATGCCGGAGTCTTGCCGCCGCCGAAGTACCACCAGGCGCCGGCCCCGGCCAAGATCAGCACAAATATAAAGGCGATTATGTTGCGAACGCCGCCGACCTTGCTGCCGAAAAACCGGGTGCGGCAGGTTTTGCAAACATATGGCCTGATGCCCACCTTACTAAGCAGGATTTCCCAGGTCCCCCGCTTTCTCGACTTTCGGAACTCATCGCCTCCACAAGCAGGGCAAACCCGCACTCCCGGCATTTCTTGGCACCTCAACTAAAATGTAACTTAAGATGCGGACCTTTAGGGTTTTAGTATACTCAAAAATCGGTTCAAAAAAGAGCCAATATGGGCTGCCAACACTTTTTGGCCATTGTCAATCCTTATTTGGTTCTGCATGCAAGAATTTTGCCTTTACCCGTCAGGGCCCACTATATATACTTGGGGCGCGGGAACTTGGCTCAAAGGGCTAGGTGTGCCGGGGGCATAGCCTTCGGGCCCGTGGGGAACGCCCTTCCGGGCGGCTTGCGAGGGAGTAGCTTGAAGCGCCTTAGATGGATCATCCTTGCCGTGCTGGCGGCTATAGTGGCCGGTGCCGGTGCGGCCGCCTTGCTGCACCAGCCCGCCCAGCTCCCGGTCATCAAGGCCGGGGACGCTGCCCCCACCGATAGCGACGGCCGTCCACGCCTTCGGGGCCTGAACTACACCCACGTGGAAAACGGGGTGCGCAAGTGGAGCCTGAAGGCGGAAAAGGCCCGCTACGAGGAGAATACGGGCAAGGTCTACCTGGACCGGGTGGCGGTGGAGTTCTACCAGGAAAAGGGCGGCACCGTCTATCTATCCGGTGACCAGGGCGTGTATAACCAGAAGTCCAACAGCATCACCCTGGAAGGCAACGTGGACGGCCACACCGCCGACGGCAACCGGTTGCTGACCTCGGTGATCACTTATCGGGAAAAAGACAAAACCGCCGAAACCGATGCCGAGGTCACCATTGAGGGCAAGCAGTACAAGGTGATCGGCCAAGGCATGCTGGTCTTGGTGGAACAAAACAAGATGATTTTGAAAAACAAGGTTCGCTCCACCTTCACCCCCGAGGGCAAAGGTCCGCCGCCCGGGGCCACCGTGGAGTGAAATATGATCTGCTTCATTAGTTCCAAGGGGAGAGGGTTATGAGTCGACTGCCGTTTTTCGCCACCTTGCTGGCCTTGTGCCTGGCCGCCGCCGGCTCCGTGGGGGCCGCCACCATGCCCCTGGCCTCCAACGATCAGCCCATCCATGTGGTGGCAGACTCTCTGGAGGTGGACAACAAAACCCAGGTCGCCACCTTTATCGGCACGGTGAAAGCGGTGCAGGGCGACGTCAAGATCACCTGCGACAAGCTGAGCGTCTACTACGACCAAGAGGGCAAGGAGCAGCCCAAGACCAAGGGCGCTGCCGGCGAGGGAATGCTTGACGGCGGCGGCAAGGTTCGCAAGGTGGTGGCATCGGGTCACGTGAAGGTGGTGCAAAAGGACCGCATCGCCGTGGGGCGCCAGGCCACCTACTGGGCCGGCGGCCGCAAGATGCTCCTGGAGGGCAAGGCCACGGTGTGGCGCGGCACCAACCAGATCTCCGGCGAAAAGATCACCGTTTTCCTGGATCAGGACCGCGCCGTGGTCCATGGCCAGCCCGGCAAGCGCGTGACGGTGACCATTACTCCCAAGTCCTTGGAAACGAAAGAGAAGAAATAAACCTTTGCCTCGCTTGAGCCTGGAAAACCTGGTCAAGATATACGGCGGCCGCCGGGTGGTGGACGGCGTTTCCCTGGAGTTGCGCGACCGGGAGATCGTGGGCCTGTTGGGCCCCAACGGCGCCGGCAAGACCACCTCTTTTTACATGACCGTGGGCCTCATCCGGCCCAACGAGGGCCGGGTCATGCTGGACGAGCAGGACATAACCGAACTGCCCATGTACCAGCGGGCCCGCCTGGGCATAAGCTATCTGCCCCAGGAGCCCAGCATCTTCCGCAAGCTCACCGTGGAAGAGAACGTGCGGGGCATCCTGGAGACCCTGGACATAAGCGAAGCCGAGGAAGAGGCACGCCTGGAGCGCCTGCTGGGCGATCTGGGCGTGGCTCACCTGAGGCGAAACCGCGCCTTCAGCCTCTCGGGTGGAGAACGGCGACGGGTGGAGATCACCCGGCTGCTGGTGACCGAGCCCAGCTTCATCCTGCTCGACGAGCCCTTCGCGGGCATCGATCCCTTGGCGGTGGCTGATCTGCAAAACATCATCCGCCAGCTCAAGGAGCGGGGCATCGGAATCCTCATCAGCGACCACAACGTGCGCGAGACCCTGGGGGTTTGCGACCGTGCCTATATCGTCAACTCCGGCACCCTGCTGGAGGAAGGCACCCCCGAGGACATCGCCGGCAGCGAAGTGGCGCGCCGCATCTACCTGGGAGAGCAGTTCAAGCTGTAAACCACCATGGCCCTGGAGATCAAACAAAGCTTAAGGCTCAGCCAGCAACTGGTGATGACTCCCCAGTTGCAGCAGGCCATCAAGCTGCTGCAACTCAACCGCCTGGAACTGGCCGAGACCATCAACCAGGAGCTCCTGGAAAATCCCCTTTTGGAGATAACCGAGGAGACCACCCAGGACGTGGAGCAGGCCGAGTTGGACGCCGGGGCCGAGCCCGAGAGCGACCTGGCCCTGCGTTCCGACGGCCAGGAGGGCGAGACCGGGGGCGACGGCGACGACTCTTTAGAGGCCGAACCCGTTGGGGAGCCCCCCTCCGAGCGCGAAATTGAGGTTGACGGCCAAGTCAACGACGAGTTCGACTGGGAGAACTACCTGGGCGAATACTCCTCCGGCGGCTCCGGCTACGAGAGCATCGTGCGCGAGGAAAAGGACGCCCCGGCCTACGAGAACATGCTCTCCAGCCCCCCTTCCCTGCGCGACCACCTTTTGGAGCAGCTGAGCATGACCGGCCTGGGGCCGGACGAGCTGCGCGTGGGTGAAGTCATCATCGAGTCCCTGGACGCGGACGGGTATCTGCCCCTGGGGGTGGAGGAGTTGGCCCAGGTCTCGAACACCGACACCGGGACCGCCGAGCGCACCCTCAAGGTCATCCAGGGCTTCGACCCCGCCGGGGTGGCCGCCCGTGACCTCAGCGAGTGCCTACTGATCCAGGCCTTGGAGCTATACCCGGACGACGAGATACTGCACCGCATCATCTCCGACCACCTGCCGGACCTGGAGCGCCGCCGCTACCAGGTGATCGTCAAGAAGCTCAAGATAGACATGGACCGGGTGGCCCAGGCCCTGGACGCCATCCGCTGTCTGGACCCCAGGCCCGGCCAGGGCATGAACAACGAGCAGGCCCAGTACATCACCCCGGACATCTATGTCTACAAGGTGGACGGGGAGTTCGTGATCATGCTCAACGAGGACGGGCTGCCCAAGCTCAGGGTGAACAACTTCTACCGCGAGTCCCTGGCCCTGGGCGGCGACGCCGAGGCCAAGGAGTACGTGCGGGGCAAGCTCCGGAGCGCCCTGTGGCTCATCCGCTCCATCCACCAGCGCCAGCGCACCATCTACAAGGTCACCGAGTCCATCATCAAGTTCCAGCGGGAGTTCTTTGAAAAGGGCATCACTCGGCTAAAGCCTCTGGTGCTCAGGGACGTGGCCGAGGATGTGGGCATGCACGAGTCCACCATCAGCCGGGTGACCACCAACAAGTACATGCACACGCCCCAAGGCGTGTTCGAGCTAAAGTATTTCTTCAACAGCGGCATCAACCGCTTCCAGGGCCAAGCCATGGCCTCCGAGGCGGTCAAGGAGCGCATCCGCAAGATCATAGCCGAGGAAGACACCACCAAACCTTTGTCCGACCAGGCCATCGCCGAGATGCTGGAGCGAGAAGACATCGACATTGCCAGGCGAACAGTGGCAAAGTATAGAGAGATGTTGGGCATACTCCCCTCCTCTCGGCGACGCCAGCCACTGAAGGGCATGGGCAAGGCCAAGGGGTAAAAAGGTCGTTGACAACGACCCGACTCAGGGGTAAGCCACATATTCACCGATTTGGCAGCATAGGATTTTCTAGCAAGGAGAAGGCCAAATATGCAGATCCAGGTGACCTTCCGTCATGTTGAGGCGTCCGAGGCGGTGAAGGAATACGCTCGGGAAAAGGTCGGCAAGTTACAAAAGTACCTGGATGGGCCCCTGGAGGCCGCCGTGACCTTGAGCGTGGAGAAGCATCGCCACCAAGCCGAGGTGAACATCATCGCCTCTGGTCTCAAGATTCACGGCCGGGAGACCACGGGCGATCTATACTCCGCCATCGACCTGGTCATGGACAAGCTGGAAAAGCAGATTCGACGCTACCGCGACAAGCTCAAGGACGTCAGCCGCAGGGCCCACAAGGACCTGGCCGAGATGCCGGTGAAGCTGGATATCTTTGAAGCGGAAAGCCTGCCCGAGAAGACCCCCCACGTCATCATGAGCCAAAGTCTGACCGCCAAGCCCATGGACGCCGACGAGGCGGCCATGCAACTGGACCTTTCCGAGGACGACTTCATGGTGTTCATCAACGAGCGCACCAATTCGCTCAATGTCATCTATCGCCGCGCCGACGGAAACTTCGGCCTAATCGAGCCGCAGTAAATCGAGGGTTCCGCCGGATGAAGCTTACCGACATACTTACTTCCGAGCAGGTGGTGGCAGACCTGGGCGGCCGCGGCAAACGCGCGGTCATGGAAGAGTTGTGCCGCCCCCTGGTGGCAGGCCACCCCCAATTGGAAACCGCCAAACTCATGGAGGTGCTGGTGGAGCGCGAAAAGCTGGGCTCCACCGGCATCGGCGACGGCATAGCCATCCCCCACGGCAAGATGGTGGGCCTGGACACGCTGTTGCTCTCCTTTGGGCGCTCCCGGGCCGGGGTGGACTTCGACTCCCTGGACGGGAAGCCCGCCCATTTGTTTTTTCTGGTGGTGGCCCCGGACAACAGCGCCGGCACCCATCTCAAGGCCCTGGCCCGCATCAGCCGTCTGTTGAAAAGCAACGCGGTGCGTCAGCAACTCATGGAAGCCTCCGACGCACGCGAAATCTACGAGATCATCGAATCGCAAGACGAAGAATTCTAGCTCGGCCGGTTTTCAAAATACGCCACGCCATCACCTGGGGACGCCGTCGGTCCCCAACGGTTTGATCGGCAACGAGCAGCCGGTCAGCGCCCCAACCCGGGCGCGGCGCGCGTAAAACTTCACGGGTCAGGAGCGGACTCACGGCAGGCAAGCCTGAAATGAGCAGCCAAGACCACCAAGTCCCTGCCCGCTTCGTGGTGATCACCGGCCTGTCCGGCACCGGCAAATCCACGGCCCTCAAGGCCCTGGAGGACCTGGACTTCTACGCCGTGGACAACCTGCCGGTGGATCTCCTTCCAGCTTTCGTCAAACTCCCCCTGCGCCACGTGGGCGAATCGTTCCAGGCCGCCCTGGTCATGGACGTGCGCGCCCACGATTTCGTGGAGCGCTTCCCCCGCACCTTCCTGCGCCTGGCCAACCAGGGTCACAACCTGGAGTTGCTATACCTGGAGGCCTCCGACGAGGTGCTCATTCGCCGCTTCTCCCAGACCCGGCGCCAACACCCCCTGTCAGGCCCCGGCGGCTCGGTGCGCGATGGCCTGGACCGGGAGCGGGCTCTGCTGATGCCCCTCAAGGAGTTGGCCAACCAGATAATCGACACCAGCCGCTTCACGGTGCACGACCTGAGGCAAGAGGTTTTCAACCTCTACAGCCAAGGCGGCGAGCCCGCCCGCATGCAGGTCAACTTCATCACTTTTGGTTTCAAACACGGGCTGCCCCAGGAAGCCGACCTAGTGATGGACGTACGCTTTTTGGCCAACCCCTATTTTGTCGATGAGTTGCGCCACCTTGACGGCCGCGAGCCCCAGGTGGTAGATTTTATTTTCCGAGGGCAAGAGTCCAAAGAATTCCTCAAGAAGTTCAAAGAGCTACTGGAATTTCTCATCCCTGCCTATCAAAGGGAGGGTAAAACCCAGTTGACGGTGGCTTTGGGCTGCACCGGGGGGCATCACCGCTCCGTGGCCGTGGCCGAATGGCTGGTCAGAAATCTCGCCGCCTCCGGCGTGCGCCTGACCTTGCGACACCGCGACGTTGCCATGGAATAGATATTTTGATTGGATTAGTGATAATCACCCACGCCCGCCTGGGCCGGGAGTTGGTAAGCGCGGCAGAGTTCATCTTGGGCAAGGTGGAGCAGGTGGCCACGGTTTCGGTGGACTCCAACACCGCGGCTGATAGCCTGCACACCCGTTTGGAAGCGGCCATCGCCAAGGTAGACTCCAATCAAGGGGTCCTGATCCTCACCGACATGTTCGGCGGCTCCCCCAACAACATTTCCCTGGCTTTCCTGGAAGAAGGTCGCCACGAGGTGGTCACCGGGGTAAACCTGCCCATGCTCATCAAAGCCGCCACCAGCCGCGAAGGAACCAGTCTGGGCCAACTGGCCCACACCGTGTGCGAGGCCGGCCGTGACAGCATCTCCGTCGCCAGCGAGTTGCTCTCTACCTGAGCCCCTGCCCCCGCGGGGCTTGCGGGTTTCCATCCTGCCCCTGGCCAGGAAGCACCTGGACCAGGTGGCGGCCATTGAAATGGCATGCTTTAAAAATCCCTGGCCCCGCAGCCTGTTCATGGAAGAGCTTTGCATGCCCATGTCCATGGACCATGTGGCACTGGTGGACGACCAGGTGGCCGCCTTCTGTTGCATGTGGCTGGTGGCCTCCATGGCCAAGGTGCAGAACATCGCGGTGCACCCGGCTTTCCAGCGCCGGGGCCTGGGCCGCTACCTTTTGCTCCACTGTCTGGCCCTGGCCCGGGAGCATGGGGCCGTCCGGGCCGGGCTGGAAGTTCGCACCGGCAATATTGCCGCATTATCCCTATACTATTCCTTGGAATTTTGCCTAGAGGAAAGGCGGCCGGGTTACTATTTCCCCGAGGGGGAAGACGCCCTTCTTTTGCGGCGCGGCCTTTAGCCCCGGAGCGTTTCAAATCGGGGAAAAACCTTGACCCCGCCCCTGGCGGAGTTTAAGTTTAGGTTACACAGCGCAACGCTTTGATAAGCTTTGCGCCTTTGCGCATAGCCCCTTCCGGGCGGTCAACCGAACCCACCTGGCTCCTAATAACCGGGCGCCGGCCCGGTGAATTGGTTGGAGCCCGGCTTACAATTTTAGAGCAAATAGACCCACGCAAACCCCAAGGAGGTGCTGGGCAATGGCGGTTAAAGTCGGCATTAACGGTTTTGGACGCATCGGGCGCCTGGCCACCCGCATTCTGGGCCAGGGACACTCTGATCTGGAGCTGGTGGCGGTCAACGCCAGGGCGGATACGGCCCAACTGGCTCACCTTCTGCAATACGACTCCGTGCATCGCACTTACGACCGCGAGGTGGGCTTCAAGGGCGACGAACTGCTAATCAACGGCATGCGGGTGGCGGTGACCCGTCAGGCCAGCCCCGACAAGTGCCAATGGGGCCAAGTGGGCGCGGACCTGGTCCTGGAGACCACCGGCAAGTTCAAGATGCGCGAGGAGAACCTGGGGCACATTGAGGCCGGGGCCAAGAAAGTGGTCATGGGCGCGCCGGGCAAGGACCCCGACGCCACCATCGTCATGGGGGTCAACGACGGCATCTACGACGCGGCCAAGCACGTGGTGGTCTCCAACGCCTCCTGCACCACCAACTGCCTGGCTCCGGTGGCCAAGGTGCTGAACGACACCTTCGGCCTCGAGCACGGCCTGCTGACCACCACCCATGCCTACACCATGAGCCAGCGCATCCTGGACGGCAGCGACAAGGACATCCGCCGGGCCCGGGCCGCGGCCATGAGCATGATCCCCACCACCACCGGCGCGGCCAAGGCGGTGACCCTGGTCATCCCCGAGCTAAAGGGCAAGCTGGACGGCTTCGCCATCCGGGTGCCCACTCCCGATGTCTCCCTGGTGGACCTGACCTGCCGCCTGGGCATGGACTGCACCGCCCAGGGGGTGAACGACGCCCTGCGCGCCGCGGCCGAGGGCCCCATGAAAGGCGTGCTCAAGGTAACCGAGGTGCCCCTGGTGTCCGTGGACTACACCGGGTGCCCCTACTCCTCGGTGGTGGATGCTCCCCTGACCCAGGTCATCGGCGGGCGCATGGTCAAGGTCCTGTCCTGGTACGACAACGAGATGGGCTATGCCTCCCGCCTGATCGACCTGGCGGCCATGGTGGCCCGAAGCATGTAGACCGGCCTTAAAAAATATCGACCAATGGCGGCGGCAGGTGGAGGGCTTGGGCGCGGCCTAATCGTGGTGGAGGGTTGCAGGCGTGAAGTATATCAATCAGTTGGACCTGGCAGGCAAACGGGTGTTGATCCGGGTGGACTTCAACGTACCCCTGGACGAAGAAGGCAACATCACCGACGACAACCGCATCCGGGCCGCCCTGCCCACCATCAACTATGCCCTGGACGAGGACGCCAAGGTCATCGTGGCCAGCCACATGGGCCGTCCCAAGGGCAAACGGGACGAAAAGTTTTCCATGGCCCCGGTGGCCCGCCGCCTGGGCCGTCTGCTCAAAAAAGAAGTGATCGCCGCGCCTGATTGCGTGGGCCCCGAGGTGGAAGAAATGGTCCGGTCCATGAAGCCCGGCCAGGTCATGATGCTGGAGAACCTGCGTTTCCACAAGGGTGAGACCGACAATGATCCCGAGTTCGGCAAGGCCCTGGCCTCCCTGTGCGACGTGTACGTGGACGACGCCTTTGCCGTGGCCCACCGGGAAAACGCCTCGGTGGTGGCGGTGGTCAATTTCGCGCCCGAGAGCGTGGCCGGCTTCACCATGAAAAAGGAGTTGGACTACTTCCGGCGGGCCATGATCGACCCGGCCCGGCCCCTGGCCGCCGTGTTGGGCGGGGCCAAGGCCATGACCAAGCTGCCCGCCCTGGAAAACCTCATGGAACACGCCGACAAGATCCTGATCGGCGGGGCCATGGCCAACACCTTTTTGATGAGCGTGGGCATCGACGTGGGCAAGAGCCTGTACGAGCCCGAGCTGGTGCCGGTGGCCAACGTATTGCTCAGAAACGCCAAGGCCGCCAAGGTGAAGATGTACATCCCGGTGGACTGCGTCGTGGCCGACCGCTACGACCGCAAGGCAGAGACCAAGCTGGTGACCGTGCAGGACGTGCCCAAGGAATGGATGATCATGGACATCGGCCCGGCCACCAGCACCCTGTACCGCGAGGCGCTTAGAGACTGCAAAACCATCATCTGGAACGGGCCCATGGGGGCCTTTGAGATGGACGCCTTTTCCAGGGGCACCTACAACATGGTCTCCACCGTGGCCCAGACCTACGCCCTTACCATCATCGGCGGCGGCGACACCGACGTGGCGGTGAGCAACGCGGGCGAGAGCGAGAACATCAGCTATATATCCACCGGCGGCGGAGCCTTCCTGGCCCTGTTGACCGGCGAGACCCTGCCCGCAGTGGAGGCCCTGGGCGGCTACACCGGCCTGGAAAACGGCGGACATCCCGCCTAACTCACAGGGAGAAAACATGTCCCGCAAACTCATGATCGCCGGCAACTGGAAACTGCACCTCACCGTGGAAGAGGCAGTGTCCCTGGCGGGCGGCATCGCTTCCGGCCTGATGCGTGACGACATAGATGTATTGGTTATCCCCGGTTTTTTGGCTCTGGAGCCGGTGGCCCTGTCCCTCAGCTCCAGCCCGGTGCTGGTGGGCGGGCAAAATCTTTTCTGGGAAGATAAGGGCGCCTACACCGCCGAGGTGAGCGGCCCCCAACTCAAGGCGGCAGGGGCTCGTTACGTCCTGGTGGGCCACAGCGAGCGGCGGCAATACTTCGGCGAGACCGAAAAGACCTGCCGCCTGCGCCTGGAGGCGGCCCTGAAGGCGGGCTTGCGGCCCATCCTGTGCGTGGGCGAAACCCAGGCCGAGCGCGAGTCCGGGCAGACCGAGGGCGTTTTGGAGAGCCAGTTGGCCGGCGGCCTGGCCGGCCTGGAGGCCGGGCAGATGAACAAGGTGACCATCGCCTACGAACCGGTGTGGGCCATAGGCACCGGGTTGACCGCCACTGAGGAGCAGGCCGCCCAGGCGCATGCATATTTACGGGGCTGGATAGGGTCCCGATTTGACAAAGATGTTGCGAACTCTACCAGAATCCTGTATGGAGGTAGTGTCAATCCGGCCAACGCGGCCGGTCTTTTAAATCAACCCGAGGTCGACGGAGCCCTGGTGGGCGGCGCTTCATTGAAGGCCGAAAGCTTCCTGGGCATCATCCAAGCGGCGTAGTTAGAGAAATATAAAAGCATGACCACAGTTACCCTGATCATCCATCTCCTGGCCAGCGTCACCCTAGTCCTGGTGGTTCTGTTGCAAACCGGCAAGGGCGCCTCAGTCGGCGCGGCTTTCGGCGGCAGCTCCCAGACCGTCTTCGGCAGCACCGGCGCGGCCACCTTCCTGAGCAAAATGACCACGGTGGTGGCCATCGTTTTCATGTTTACCTCCCTGGGCCTGGCCGTCTTCGGCCACACCGTGGGGGGGGCCCTCCTCGGTTATGGAGGGACGCACGGCGGCTCCCGCGGCCAAGACCGCACCGGCCCCGGCCAAACCGGCCGCTCCCGCGCCTGTCAAAAACGCGCCTGCTCCTGCGGCCAAATAGGGCGTATCGCGGTATAATCATGCGTGTGAATTTGCCGTCGTGGTGGAATAGGTAGACACGCCGTCTTGAGGGGGCGGTGGGGAGACCCGTGCCGGTTCAAATCCGGCCGACGGCACCACTAAAGATAATAAAATCGGGCGCTTGCCGAAAGGTAGGCGCCCGATTTTTTTGGCCGGATGTTGGCCGGCCGGCTTCCGCCTAATGCCTACTTCACGGTCCATTCTTCGCGCCGCTTTGCACTCTCCCCTGCTCCCAATCGAAAGGCTTCTTACCTAGGAGGCCGATAGTCAAGTAGTTGAGCCCTCGGCACCCGACGGAGGCATGGCGGGAGCGTTTTTTCAGAGAGTTTTTTCCCATTGTGGATCAAAAGAGAGATAATTAAACAATTACCGTCTCAAGAAACAAGTAAAACCGTCAGGAGGGTGGTTTGAAATGACCGTCGAAAGAGAAACCCGAATTCTGGTTGCCCTGGATTGCTCCGAACAAGCTCAAGCCATGGCGCGTTACCTGGGGGAGGTATTGGCGGGCAGCAAAGCCAAGGTGGTCCTGTTTCATGTGCTCAGCAAATTGCCGGACAGCTACTACGACATAAGCGATCTTCCGACCTTTCAAAGCAAGATTAGGGAAATCGCCGCCTGGGATTGGGGAGAGGCCAACAAAGCCCATCTCTCCCTGGAAAAGGCTCGCAACGCCATGGTGGAGGCAGGCCTGCCGGCCGAAGCGGTGACTATAGACATCCATGATCGGGCGGAAGGGGTCGCCCGAGATATTCTCAAGGAGTGCCAAAAGGGATACACCGCCGTGGCGATCGGGCGTCGGGGCGAGAGTAAAATCAAAGATGCCCTGCTGGGCAGCACGGCCAACAAACTGGTCAGCGGCTTGCATCACCTTCCCGTGTGGGTGGTCGGAAGTAAACCCGACAGCAAGGGCTTCGTGGTGGGAATTGACGGCTCGGAAGGATCATTGCGGGCGGTGGAGCATTTGGGCGCAATGATCGGCCATCAAAAAGATGCCAAGGTGAAGCTGGTAAACGTAGTGCGCCGGTTGAGCATCCAGGCTGATTTGGCCGCCCCCGGCATCCCTTCTCAAGAGGTGGAGGAGGCATGGGAAAAGGCCGCCCAAACTGCCGCCGGCTCCAACCTGGACAAGGCGGAAAAAATCCTGGTACAGGCTGGAATGGATAATGCCCGGATTGACTGCAAGGTCATCACCGGAGCCTTGAGCCGGGCCGAATCCCTGGTGGAGGAAGCCACCCAGGCGGGCTTTGGCACTCTGGTGATGGGACGGCGAGGTCTCACCAAGATCGAGGCGTTCATAATGGGGCGAGTCACCAGCAAGCTCCTTAGCCAGGCCAAGGACAAGGCTGTCTGGATCGTCCACTAAACCAGGGCTCTTTTGCATATTCGCTACGGCCCGGGGCTATCTTTGGAACAAGAGGGTTTGTCGTTGACAGGAGAAAATGCGCTCCCTTACCAGATAGATCCAACCCTTTTGTCTCAAAGGCTTTTGCCGAGATTTGGGGGCTTGGCCCAAGCCGAGGCCTGGGCCAAGCCCATTGTTTTTGCCTGGGACCAGATGGCGGTATATAAGATATGTAACCCTAAGCTGGACCGATCGAAAGCCCGTCCATGCCGTACTATTTGACTACAAGGCACTTCTGGCTGCTTAAGCTATGCCAGGCGCCCACCAAGGACGTTGTCCTGGTCGGCAACTCCCGAGTGTATCTGGGCCTGTCCCCTCTCCACATGGCCAAGACTTGCGGGAATCCGTCCATATTCAATTTCGGCTTCGTGGCCTGCTCCCTGAACCGGCGCTACCTGGAGCACGCGGCCAGTTTGCTGGACCCCAACAGCCCCAACCCCACGCTGGTGTTGGGACTCTGCCCCCACCTATTGTTTAAGCCGGGCGGAAACAACGGTTACAACTTCTGGGCCTCCCAGGAGCTTCCCGAACGCAGGAACCTACTCCGCCAGATATGGCGCGACAACTTTTCCGGCAAGGCCTTTATCAAGACCAACGCTCGCAACCTGCTGAACCTCTCGCGGGGGCTCCCCTTGAACCTCTACTATGCCGATGGTTGGGAGGCCTCCCTTCCGGTGCGCAAGCCGTCGGACAGATACATCAGAGTGGGCGCCAGACTGGCCCAAAACAAGCAGGTCAACCCGCGCATGGTGGACGAACTCCTGGAAGTTACCAGCGAATTCCACCAGAGGGGCATCACGGTTTTGGCCTACCGCCCCCCCAGTGCGGCCCATTTATGTGAGTTGGAAGAAAATTCAAGCGGCCTGGATTTCGAGGATTTCGTCCAGCGCTTTCAACAGGCCGGCGGGCGGTGGCTCCACATCGACCCAAGGGGCTATCAGACCTATGACGGCGCACATATGGACTTCCGCAACGCAGCACGCTTGTCACAGGAAATCGGCAAAGTTTTATCAAGATATTATCGTTAAATAACGCTAATTTAATTCGTTTTATTAATATTTATTGTAAATAAATTAGACGCTTTTTCCCCACACCGAGCCTCTCCAGTCCGCCCTCTGGGCCGCATGGCAACCCACATCGCCATACCTCAGCCCGCCCCGCCCTTCCCCCAGCTCCCTGCATGTGTTACAAAAATCCAGCATCTATTTCAGGAGCACCTAATGCAGATAGCCCAAGCCATGGAGACGCGCTCTTCCTGTCGCGTGTTCACTGACCAGCCCGTGCCCCAAGAAGCCCTTGATCGCCTGATGAGCCTCACCTGCCGGGCTCCCAGCGCCATAAACCTGCAACCATGGCAATTCACCGTGGTCCGGGGCGCGGAGGTGCCTCGCCTGGGCAAAAAGCTCACCCGCGCATATGGGGAGCGGGGCATCTCCTGCGGGCCGGACAACACCAATCCCCTTCCCGGAATTTACCTGGAGCGCCAAAAAGAGCTTAACCTGGTCATGGGACCGGCCATGGAGCAGGCCGGGGCGGACCGCAACTTCATCAACACCGGTTCGCTGACCTTTTACGGGGCTCCGGCGTTGGTGGTGGCCACCCTGGACGGGGCCTTCCCCCCGGAGCGCGCCCTGGACCTGGGCTTCGCCCTGGGCTGGCTGCTTTTGGCCGCCAGTGAGTTGGGCCTGGCCACCTGTCCGGTGGGCCTGGTGTGCTCTTACGAAGACATCATCAAGGATTTTCTGAACATCGACCCCACCCGTCGGGTGGTGCTCACCGTGGCGGTGGGCTACGCGGACCCAGATTCGCCCCTCAACAAGGTTCGCTCCCCGAGGGCCCCCCTGGATCAGGTGGTGCGCTGGTACTAGGGCCCGTAAACGCAAAAAGCCCCCGCCTGTAAGGCGGAGGCTCTTAGGCGCTGAAAAGCGGTCTTAGCGAATCATGCCCGTCACTTCGGTGTTGACCACCGCGTAGATCTCTTCGTCGGTGCCGTAGATGTCCACCACCGAGCGATGGTCGATGAGCCGCTCGATGATATAAGCGGTGACGTAGAGGCTGATGCGATTGGCCTGGGGCACCAGGTTGCGGAAGTTGGCAATGGCGTACTGGATGTCGAAGTCCTCGGCATTGAGCAGAGAGCCCAGGCAACCGGCCAGCTGTTCTTCCACGTCGCGCTGACTTTTGGTCTCGATAAGGTTGGCGCTGACCAGTTTCATGGCCAGTTTCTGGGCCAGCTCGTCCACGCAGTCGCCGAGCTGCATCAGTTGCCGGGTCCAGGCCGACTGCCGGGAGCTTTCCAGGCGAGAGATCAGGTTCTCCTCGCGGTAATTGGTATGAAAGTCTCCGCCCATCTCTTTAATCTTCCTCCGAAGCGCCGAGGCCCCGGCTCTGGGTGTGGTCTGTCACCGCGCCGCTACCGGCGCTGCCGCAAACCCGTTATACTTGGACTTTATTAACACCCGTTCCCCCACCGCGCAACGAATACTTGCATGGCTAAAGGAAAAAAATGACGGATGACCCGTATTTGCGTCCCGCGCCTCCCTGGCTGGAAGATGAAGTGATCATGCTGGAGAACAGCGGTGAGATGCCGGAGGTGGTCCTGGCGGAAAGCCTGCATCACTTGGGCTCTTTGCCGCTCGAGGATTTAGACATTCTACGTGCCGCCACGGTGCGGGGCTACCTGAAAATCATCGAACGGGACCTGGACCCCGCCAAGGTGGGCCTGCCCCCCTTTCGGGGCCTGGGCCGGGCCGGGGAAAACCTGGCTCGCTTGGCCTCTTTTCTGGAGCGCCTGGGCTGGCCGCCGCCCTTGGGGACCATGGCGGAGTTGGCCCGCCACCTAGCCGATTATCTGAGCGCCGAAAACCTCGCCCTGGCCCAGGGGCGGCCATACGCCAGCGCCACCAGGGGCCAGGCCGAAGCGGCCGCTCGCCTGGTGGGCCTGGATCTGTCGTCTTTTCAGGATGTTTTGGCGCACATGGACGCCCTGCCCGCACCGGACTTTTGGGGACTCAGGACCCTGAGACGCCTGGGCACGGCCCAAGGCCAAGCCAAGCGCCGTCACGAAGCCCAGGGCAAGGCGCGGCTGGAGGTGCTGGACCGCCAGGGGAATCCCCTGGAGGCCATGGAGCTGCCCCTGACCACGGCCACGGACAACGAAGACCCCGAGTGCCGGGCGCGGGTAGAGTTGGTCTGGAGCCTTATCCCCCTGCCCGAAGCCTAACTTACTGCGCCTTTTTGGCGCGATGGGGGGCGATGGCTTCCAGCAGGCCCTGAGGAACCTGATAGCCAAGTTCAAGGGCCTTGTCGGCCGCCGTGGCCGCCTCGCTCCAGTCGCCCTTGAGGGCGTAGGCCCCGGCCATGTTGCTGTAGGCCGGGCCGAACTTGGGATCAACCGCCAAGGCCTTCACGTACTCGTCAATTGCCAGGTTCACCTTCTTCTGGGTCACGTACAGGTTGCCCAGGTTCACATGAGCGTCAGGGTATCCCGGGTTTAGAGAGAGCGCTTTTTTGTACATCTTTTGAGCCTCATTGGGCCGCTTGGTGTACAGGTAGACCAAACCCAGGCTGTTGCTTGCCTGATCATTGAAGGGGTCCAGGGCTATGGTCTGCTTGAACTGGCGCTCGGCGGTCTTGAAGTCGCGGCTATAAAAGGCAATCATGCCCAGCTGATAATGGGCCTGAGCGAACTCTGGATTGAGCTGCACCGCCCTTTCAAGGTACTCTCGGGCCTTGTTGGGCATGTTTTCGTCGGCGGCCATCAGGCCCAAGGTCACGTACGCACGGGCCGAGCTGGGATTGCGGACCAGCACCTCTTTTTCGATTATGCGCTTGGCTTCCTCGCGCTGTCCCTGGCCGGCCAGCATGTTGGCCGCGAAAAGCTCACCCTGCCAGAAGCCGGGGTCCGCCTTCTTGCACTCCAGGAACTTCTGCAAGGCCACGCTCCCGTCGTTTTCGGTGATGGCCAAGAATCCCTCGGCAAACAGCTTGATGGCCTTGGGCTTGACCTTTCCCTTGATGCCCTGGCGAGTCATTTCCAACAAAAACACCGCGCTGTCTTCGCGGGGGTTGTCGCCCAGGGCCTGAGAGAAGTTGCTCTCGGCCTGCTTGAGCTTGCCGGCTATCAGGGACTCCACACCGGCCAAAACCTTGCGGCGGGCGACCAGGTATGGGGCGTCGGTCTCGGATTTTTGCATGGGCTCCCCGGGGGATATTTCCGGAGTCACAGGCGAGGTGTCCATGGAAGGTTCGTTGGTGGTAAAGCGGGTGGATTTTTCCAAATCCTTGAAGCCACCGGCTTGGAAAGCGGGGGCGGGCGAAGCGCCGCCTTCGCCGGGCTGGTCAAAACGCATGAGGATGGTGTAGCCCTCCTCGGTGGGGATGACCTTGCTGGGTTTGTTTGGGGCCAGGCCCTCCAGGGCGGCGCGGTACTCGCTACGCAGGCGGGCGTAGGGCACCTTGCCCAGGCGGCCTCCCCGGAAGGAGGCGGGGCCCACGGAGTTGCGCTTGGCCAGGGTTTCGAAGCTGGCGCCCTTGGCCAGTTCACCGGCCAACTGGTTGGCCAGGTCTTTTTGCTTGACCGTGATGATGCCCAGGTCCACCTTTTCGTCGCTTTGCGCCAGGGCCGGCAAAGTGAAGGCCAGCAGCAAGACCGCCAAGCTCAAAATAGTAGCCAAACGCAATTTCATGGAGTAGCGTCCCCTCTGTAAAGTGCCCGCTCTAAATCTCGACCGGTCCTGATTCTTACCCGCCCCGCGCCGGAACTGTCAAATTAAATCCACAATTCCGGTTCCAGGCCGGGGGTTGATAATTTGGCCTTAAGATATCATAATTCAGACACTATCGCCGCTTAGCCCGTATATGCGCCGAGCAGGCATCAAAGACGTCGACGGGTTGATTAGGCCCCTATGATTTTGTCTCCGGGAGGTTTGCATGGGTGTTTTGGTGGGGAAGTTCAAAGAGGGCTACTCCGTTTTATTCGACCGTAACTGGCCGCTGTGGGTCGGCGGCGTATTGTTGGCGCTGCTGGGCATCATCTGTATGGCCGCGGGCCGCCCCTGGGGCGTGGCCGGCGGCCTCAGGGTATGGAGCGATTGGCTCTTCTACTGGGTAGGCCTTTACAACACCGCTCCCACCAATGCCTTTTTCTTCAGCAACGCCTCCATCCTGACCTGGGGCCTGTTGTTCGGCGCTTTCGGCGCGGCCCTTTTGTCGCGCCAGTTCGCCTGGCGCAACGCCCCCAAGCTGGAGCTTTTCAAGGGCCTGATCGGCGGCGTGTTCATGGGCGTGGGCTCGGTGATGGCCGGCGGCTGCAACGTGGGTGGCTTCTACACCGCCCTGGCCGCGGGTTCGGTCTCCGGCTTCGCCATGATGGCCGGCCTGCTGGTGGGCGCCCTCATCGGCCTCAAGTACCTGATGTGGGAGATCGAGCACGTCACCAGTAAGCCCCCCAAGCAAAAAGCCGCCAAGGAAGGTGGTATCGACTGGTCCAAGGTGCAGCCTTGGCTGGGGGCCGTTTTCTTCCTGTTCCTGTTGGGATGGGCCTATTGCATGTCCTTTAGGGCCTACACCCAGGAAGCGGTGCTCATGATCACCGCCGTGGGCATAGGCATCGTCATCCAGCGCTGCCGCTTTTGTTTCGTCCGCTCTTTCCGCGACCCCTTCATGACCGGCGAGGCCGTGGCCACCCGCGCGGTGGCCATGAGCGTCATCCTTTCGGTGTTCGGTTTCTTCACCATCAAATGGTTCCGGGCCGACTGGCAGATGATCTACATCTACCACCACTGGATCGGCGGCTTGGTGGGCGGGGTGATCTTCGGCATCGGCATGCTCCTGGCCGGCGGCTGCGGCTCCGGCTCGGTGTGGCGGGCCGGCGAGGGCCAGTTAAAGCTGATCCTGGCGGTGATCACCTTCTCCATGAGCAACAGCCTGTTTAAGAACTACGTCTGGACCAGCGACGTAGCAAAGTCCTGGGGCAAGCCCATTTTCCTGGCCGCGGTCACCGACTACTTCTGGGCCATAGTCATTACCGCCGTGGTGATGCTGGTCTGGTGGGCGGTCATGGCTTGGAACGAAGAGACTGACAGCCTTACAATTGTTTAAGGCATAGCGATTTAATAGGTAACCACCAAAAAGGAGAGACTAGCATGGCCGAATGGACGCCTGATGAGGTGCTGGATGCACGCGGCTTGAGCTGCCCCATGCCCATCCTCAAGACCAAAAAGATCATGAAAACCCTCAAGTCCGGCCAGATCCTGGAGATCCAGGGCACCGACCCCGGCACGCGCAACGACCTTCCCGCCTTCACCGAGCGCTCGGGCGACGAGTTCCTGGGCGAAGAGCAAAAGGACGGCTACATCAGCTTTTTCCTGAAAAAGGCCTAAGCGGGCCCACGCCCGTGACGAGCGAAGGGCCGGTCCTCGTGGACCGGCCCTCGTTTTTGCCTGGGCTCCGGGGGGGCCTAGTAAAGCTTAAGGTGGGTGTGGGCCTTGGTGAGGAAAAACGACGACTGCTGAACCTTGTCGGCCCGCTCGCTGAAGCTGACCACGATCTTGTCCTCGCAGTCCACCCACTCCAGGGCCTTGAGCCGGGGAAGCTCCACCAGAAGGTCAATCACAAAGGCGATCCGCACCCGAGGCAGCTCGCCTGAGTCGTCCACCCCCACCAGGTCCAGGCCCTCCCGAGTGGAGCGAGGCGGCTTCCAGCCGGCCAGGGGGATTAGCCCCATCTGTTTGACCGCCTGGTAGACAAGGCACACCAAGGCTTGACGAATCACCGCTTCCTGACGCATGGTCTGGGGGATGTCTTTTATCTCTCGGCGCATGGCCTCGGCCAGTTGCGTTAACTGCTCATTCATGTCCGCCCCTCCAGGTTGTTGCCTGGGAGTAGCCTAACCCATGGCCCACAGCGAGTCAAAAGCTCCGCGCGCCCACCGCCGCCTGGCCTGGCCCCTGGCCTTCGCCCTGGCCGGGGCGGCCCTGTGCGCCTCGCTGGTGCTGGCTTGGTGGGCCCAGGGGGAGCGCCCCTGGCAAAAGGAAGTGGCGGCCATAAACCGGGCGCGGGGCGAGCTACTCAAGAGCCAACTCCTGGCTGCGGGCATGGCCCCGGAGCGGGCCGCCTTCCGGGCCCGTGAGGCGGCCTCCCAGCCGCCCAGGGTGGTGGAGGTGACCCCCAGCGCCTTTGGTCAACCCGAGCGCTGCCTCACCTGCCACCAGGGCCTGGAGCAGATCAGCCCTTCCCACCCGGTGGAGGCCATGGGCTGCGTGGCCTGCCACGGCGGCCAGGGCCTGGCCCTGACCAAGGCGCAGGCCCACCAGGGGCTCATCGGCGGGCGCAACCCCAGCGACCTGGCCTTTACCCGTGCCTCCTGCGGGGGGCGCGGCGCGGCGGTGGGGCGCTGCCATACCGGGCGCGAAAACCAGGCGGCGGACATGATCTACCGGGTGGAGCGCACCATCATGGCCACCATGACCGGGGTCATAACCAGCCTGCGGGTGGCCTGGGGAGCGCAGAACAGCTTCACCGCCCAGATGGCCACCGCCGCCATCAGCGACCCGCTCCGGCCCTCCCCTGCCCCGCCCCACACCCTGGCCTCTCTGCTAATGATCCCTGCCGGGCCTCCGGCGGGCCCGAACCCCGCCCAGGTGGCTGACGATCAGTGGAACAAGTTCTGCGCCCGCTGCCATCTCAGGGCCTCGCGCCAGGCCGGGCTTTCGGTGCACGGACAGGGATGCGTGGCCTGCCACGGCAGCCGGGACCCCTCGGGCCGCTATCTGGGCCAGGACGCCAGCCTGAACCGCGACGACACCCACCACGCCTCGTATCACTGGCTGCACGAGACCCCGCCCGAGGACAACTGCCTGCGCTGCCACAACCGCTCGGGCCGTCTGGGGCTCAATTATCGGGGCTGGGTGGAGGACGAGAACGGACGCACCCCCTGGCCCAACGGCCACCCCAGCCAGGCGCTCAGCGGCGGGCGAGGGGTACACCAGTTGCTGCCCGACGCGCACCGGGCCAAGGGAATGACCTGCGTGGACTGCCACAGCGGGCGGGAGGTGATGGGCGACGGCCGCCTCTACGGCCGCATGCGCTTCCAGACCGAGGTGACCTGCGCCACATGTCACGGCAGCGCCGAGGGCCCGCCCCGCCTGGGGCCGCCGGACGACTACGCCAATTACGAGGCCGCCTCTGGCCCCCTCAAGAAGGGCCCGGCCCTCACCCGCGAGGACCAGCTGGTCTTGAGCGCCAAGGGCCGCCCCCTGAGCAACCTGCGCCGCCAAGGCGGCAAGCTGATGCTCTTGTCGCGCAGCCAGCCGGGCAAGGCGCATCCCCTGCCCCAGGTCAGCGGCGACCCGCGCCACCGCCAGCCCGGCCACCAGCGCCTGGCCTGCCAGGCCTGTCACAGCCGCTGGACTCCCCAGTGCTACGGCTGCCACGACTACCGCAGGGCCACGGGAAGCATGTGGAACTACGCGGCGGGCAAGGACACCCCCGGCGTTTGGCAAGAAAGCCGCGACCAATACCGCTTTTCCGACCCGGTGCTGGGGGTGGACTCCTCGGGCAAGGTGCGGCCTTTCGTTCCCGGCTGTCAGGTGGTCTACACCGCCCTGGACGGCACCGGCACCCCAGTACCCGGCCACGTCCTGGAGCAGCCCCGGCCGGCAATCATCAAGAACAGCATCGTGACCACGCCCATCAGCCCCCACACCACCCGCAGCGAGGTGCGGCCCTGCGAGGCCTGCCACCAGAGCGGCAAGGCCCTGGGCCTGGGCGGCGGCCCCCGGCCCTTGGGCGGGCTGACCGCCATTCCCCTGTCCGACCTCAAGGGCGTAGGTTTCCCCGCCGACTGGGAGACCCTGGTGGATGAAAAGGGCCGCCCCCTGCAGGGCCAGACCCATGAAGGATCCCGGCCCTTGAACGCTCAGGAGCTGCGCCGGGTGCTGGCCTTTGGCCGCTGCCTGCCCTGCCACCGCAAGCCGGACGATCCGGTGCTGGCCGACCCGGCCAAGGCCTGGCGACGCGTCTCGCCGGGCGGGGACCTGGAGGCCAAGCACAAGCTCATGGAAGCCAAGGCCCTCCGATGAAAAAGCTGCTGCTCATACTGGCCCTGGCCTTGGGCCTGGTCCTGCCCGTGGCGGCGGCCACTACGCCGCAGGACCCCGGCTGCGTGTCCTGCCACCCCAAGTTCTCGGCTCCCATGCCCCCGGCGGGCCAAGGGCACACCATCGCCTGCACCCGCTGCCATCTGGGCGACGGCCAGGCCAAGGAGGGCAACGCGGCCCACAAGGGCATGGTGAAAAACCCCTCGGCCCTGGACCAGGCCCAGCGGGCCTGCGGCTCCTGCCACCAGGGCTGGACGGAAAAGGTCAAGCGCTCGCCCATGGCCACCAACATGGGACTAATCGCCCACACCCGCTATCTGTGGGGAGCCCAGACCTCGCCGGACCCCCAGTTCACGATTCGCGAAACAGACCCGCTGGTGGCCATGCCCGACCCCGAGGTGAACGGCAAACCGGTTGACGACTTCCTGCGCCGCCGCTGTCTGCGCTGCCATCTGTGGGACAAGGGCGCGTACACCCAGGGCGCGCGCCGGGCGGCGGGCTGCGCCGCCTGCCACCGGCCCTACGACACCCAGGGCCGCCCGCCCCAGGGCCACGGCCTGACCAAGAAGGTGCCGGTGAGCCAGTGCCTGACCTGCCATTCCGGATGCGGAGCCGGGGCGGAATTTGCCGGGCGCACCCCCAGGGACGCAGTGGTTTTGGCCCGCTTCCTGGACACCCGGCGCGGCCAGCCGGAGCTGATCCAGGACCGGGCGTGGCGGCCCATGCGCCCGGACCTGCACTACCAGGCTGGCCTGGGTTGTGTGGATTGCCATCCCCGCAGCGAGGTGATGGGTGACGGCCGCCTGCGCACCTCCGGGCTGGACCACGTGGGCCTGCGCTGCTCCTCCTGCCACGGCGGCCTTGACAAAAAGCCTCCGCGTTCGCCCGCCACCACCCACGGCGCGCCCCTGAACAACCTCGCCTGGCGCGGCGGCGAACTGATCCTCACCGGCAAGCTGGACGGCAAATCGCGGCCGGTGCCCCTGATCGCCAGTGGAACGAAGGCTCCGGCGGCCCACCGCGTCGTCGAACACGGCAAGGTGGCCTGCCACGCCTGCCACGCCTCCTACAACCCTGGAGCCTGGGGCATGCAGGTGCTCTTGGAAACCCGCCCCGACTACGGGCTGCACGCGCCCATAGCCGCCCAGGGCGATCCCCAGGTGTTCGAGCTTTTGAACAAGGCCCTATTCAACGCGACCCAGTACAACAGCCCTCCCCAGACCCGCGACTATCTAACCGGCAAGATGGGCCTGGGCGTGTGGTTGCTTTCTCCTTGGTTCAGGCGTCAGGAGTGGCGGGTGTACGGCCTGGGGCCGGAGGGGCTCACCTACCTGCTCAGCCCCCGCTACCAGTACGTGCTCACCCTGATGGACCCCAGCGGCAAGCTGACCACACAGGCCCAGGTGCCTTCGCCGGGCCTGGGGGTGACGCCCTGGAACCCCCACACCACGGCGCGAGCCACGGTGGGCTGCGCGGACTGCCACGGCTCGGCCCGGGCCCTGGGCCTGGGGCTCACTTTTGCGCGGGAAAAAGAAAAGGGCCAGGCAACATCCAAACTGGCACCGGAGCTGTGGCTGCCCGGCGCGGAAGGCATCGCCATGCACGGCGGCTGGACCAAGGTGGTGGATGACCAGGGGCGGGCCTTGCAGGCCTTTCTGGTGGACGAATCCCGGCCCTACAACCGCGAGGAGTTGCGCCGCCTGCTGCATCCGGGCAAGAAGTATAAAAGGTGGTTGCTCAAGGCGATGGAAGAGGACTGGGCCCTCAGGAACCCAGGCCCCACCAGGTGAGGCCCGCCCAGGCCAGAAGCACCGCCCAGGCGGCCAGGTCCAGGGGGCTGGGCCGGGTGTAGGCTGACAGCGCCGGGCCGGGCCGTTTGGTCAGCCAAGGCAAGGCGGCCAGGAGGGCCAGGCCCAGGGCGGGCAACAGCAGGCCTCCCACGCTCACCGGCAACCAACGCAGCAGCTCTTGCAGGCCAATGAAGATCCAGGGAGCCTGGGCGTGCTCGGAAGGCCCCACGGCCACCGGGGCCAGGGGATAGAACACCGCGGCCAGACCCAACAGGGCCAGGGCACAGAGGCTGGCCAGCCCCTCTTTCTTGATCAGGTTGCCCCGGGTGGATTCGCTCATGCCTGAATTTTAGCCCGCCTCGCCGGTGGGCACAAGCGTTGCCGACGATGGGCTGTGGTATAAATTTTAGAGATGTTTGGCCATCTCACCCCCGCACAGGAGGCCCCTTGCCCCACCCCCAAAGCATAAGCAAACCCAGCCGCAGAGGCGTGCTCAAGGTGCTCTACGGAGCCATCTGGCTGTCCTTGGTGGGCGCGGTGGGCCTGGGCCTGGGGGCGGTGCTGCGTTTGGTCAGCTCCGGGGGCGGCGCGTCCCAGCCCCAGCCGGTGGAGCTGGGCCAGCCCGGCGGCTTGGCAGTGGGCCAGGCCAGGGATCAAGGCCCGGTGGCCCTGGCCCGCGACGCGGGGGGCTACTTCGCCCTGAGCCTGGTATGCCCCCATCTGGGCTGCCGCCCGGCCTGGCACCAAAAGCAGGACCGCTTTCTGTGCCCCTGCCACGGCTCGGGCTTCGCCCTGAACGGCGAGCGCCTCTCCGGCCCGGCCCCCAAGGGCCTCAGCCACGTGGCCCTCAAGGTCACCGGCGGCAAGCTGGTGGCCTTTCCCGGCCAGCCGGTGGATCCGGCCACCCGCTTGAAGGCCTAGCCCGGATGTTTCGTGAAGACTGGGCGACGACGACCCACGAGTTAGTTTTCATGCGGTCCTTTATGAAAAAAGAACACATCATTTCTGTGTGCGGCTTGTACCAGGCTCCGGCACAGCCAGCCGCCGGCAGATTAGGCGTCAGGCCAGCGAGGGCCGCAGGCGTAGCAATTTCAGCTACGTCGAGGCCCGAGCGCAGTCTGCAACGCAGTATGCCGGTGGCTGGCGCAGCCGGACGCCCAGCCTTCATGAAATATCAGGGCTAAAAAATGGCCAAGCCCGGATTCCTGGAGCACATCCACCCGCCGCGCATCCCGCCGGAGCGCACCCGCTTTTCGGCCACCTTTTGCCTGGGCGGCCTGTCCTTCCTGCTGTTTCTGGTGCTGGGAGGCACCGGGGTGGTGCTGATGTTCTCCTACGTGCCCACCCCCCAGGGCGCGGCGGCCTTTTTCGCCCAGGAGGCGGGCGACCTGCCCTTTGCCTGGTTCTTTAGGCGGTTGCATTTCCTGGCGGGCCAGGCCATGGTCATCACCCTGCTGCTGCACCTGGCCAGGGTTCTGGCCGCCAGGGCCTACCTACCGCCCCGCGCCGCCAACTGGCTGGTGGGGCTGGGCCTGCTCCTGCTGACCTTGGCCTTGGACTTGTCGGGATACGTGTTGCGCTGGGACGCGGCCACCCAGGGCGCGGCCACGGTGGCCGCCGGGGTGCTGGGAGAGATTCCGGCGGTGGGGCCCCTGTTCAAGAGCCTGCTGTTGGGCGGGCCCAGCCTGGGCGAGGCCAGCCTGCTGCGCTTTTACGTGCTGCACTGCCTGGCCCTGCCCGCCTTCACCCTGGTGCTGAGTTTTTACCACTTCTGGCGCATCCGCAAGGACGGGCGGCCCACTTCGGGCTTGTAGCTGTTTTCGGCGGGAATCAGTTCAGCAGAATGTAGTTCACCTGGGCCACGGCCACCAGGGTCCCGGCGTCGTCGAACAACTCCACCGAAACCGGGCACATGGTGCGCCCCACCTTGATGGTGCGGGCGTCCACGGTGAGGTCGCTCAGGCACGGGGCCAGAAAGCGTATGTTCATGTCCGTGGTGGTTAGCTTCACCTCCGGGCCGGTCTGGGTGAGGATGGCGAAGCAGGCCGCGCTGTCGGCCACGGTCATCAGAAGGCCGCCGTGAAACGACGCGAACACCCCGTCATAGGCCGGCTTGCGGGCCACCTTTATGCGGCACAGTCCCGGCTCCAGCTCCAGCACCTGCATGCCCAGGGTGTCCACGATGGGGATGGCGGCCACGCGCTCCAGGATGGCCTGCTCCAAGGATGCTTCCAGCAAGGCTAGGCTCCCTTTCCGTTGCCGGCTCTGGCCCAGGGGTCCAAAATCTCGATGGCCCTGGCTATGTCCAGCCCGATCTGGGTCTTCAGCTCCTCGGCCGACTCGAAACGTTTTTCGCCGCGCAGCCGCTCCACGAAGTGCAGGCGAATGTCCTGGCCGTAGAGGTCCCCGTCAAAGTCCAGCAAGTGGGTCTCCACGCTCAAGGCGCCGTCGTCAAAGGTGGGATTGTTGCCGATGTTGTTGGCACCTTTGAGAAAACGGCCGTCCACCATCTCCACCAGTACCGCGTAAACCCCCGGTCCTGGTAGCAATTCGTCGCTGACCCGCAGGTTGGCGGTGGGGAAGCCCAGCAGGCGCCCTCCCCGGCCGTGCCCGGCCACCACCCGCCCGGCCACCTGGTAGTGGCGGCCCAGCAGACGCCGCGCCGCGTCCATGTTGCCGTCGGCTACCTCCTGGCGCACCCTGGTGGAGCTTACCGGGCGGTCATCTATGATCACTGGCCCCACCACGTGCACCTTGAAGCCCCATTGCTCTCCCTTGGAACGCAGTAGGTCCAGATCTCCCAACCCCTTGTGACCAAAGGCGAAGTCGTAGCCCACCACCACCTCGGCGGCCCCCAGGCGGCTCACCAGAAGCTTGTCCACGAAGGCGTCGGCGCTCAGGCGGGCGAAGTCCTGGTCGAAACGAAGGCACAGGGTCATGTCCAGGCCGTGCTGCCCCATCAGCTCCAGCTTCTGCTCCAGGGGGGTGATCAGCGGAAGGTTCACCGCCGGACGCAGCACCCGTATGGGATGGGGTTCGAAGGTCACCGCCAGAGCGGTGCCCTCAACCGCTTGGGCCCGCTCAACGGCCTTGGCGAACAGAGCCTGATGGCCCAGGTGCACCCCGTCGAAGTTGCCGATGGTTATCACCGGCCGACGGAGGCGCTCCCTTAGTTCTTCCAGACCCATCACTACTTGCATGGCCGCTCTGATCCGTTTCTCCCCAGGATAAAAATTAGGGCGTTTTTGGCTCACAAACCCACTTGACAAGCTTGGGTCGTGATTATAGACTTCGCCCTGTTGTTTAGCAAGTTCGCGCGGCTCAAGGGCTTTTGCGGACTTACCTGGCCGAAGTGGCGGAACTGGTAGACGCGCTAGGTTCAGGGTCTAGTACCCGTACGGGTGTGGGAGTTCGAGTCTCCCCTTCGGCACCAACGCACATAAAGCGCCAACCCCATCCGCCGGGGTTGGCGCTTTTGCTATAATAGTCAATGAGCTGTAAACTTCCCTTTCCCTAAAAGCAACATAAATTGTCTGCTAAATTAGTAAACATTGCTATTGCGTCTGGTAGCCAAGGACTTATAATTGTTTTAAGTAGAGTTGGTTCATGGGCGGCAAAACCGCCAAGGAGGATGAAAGCCGTGGTCCGCGCAATATATGCATTCCTATTAGGCTCGCTGCTTTTATTGGTTGGCGTGCTCCCGGCCAGGGCCGACATCATCCAGACCCATACCTGGGGTTCATTCATCCCACCCGAAAACGTAGCTCTCACTTTCAACCAGTACAATGGCAGCCTTGGCGACCTTACCGGCATAGTCATCGAGTTGAGTGTCAGCACTGTGGGCGGCTTGGCAGAGGTGGATAACGAAAGCGGCCTGCCGGTCTCGGAGACGGTAAGCTTTGGTTCTTCCGCGGTGCTCGACTATTTTGGTTCCACCGTAACGGTTCCATTGGAACTGGTTCTTACCACCACCAGGGCCTATGTGTCCCAGACCTTCAATTTGGGCGCTGATGACGGCGACGGCATCGGCGTGCAGAGCGGCGGCGTGGACTACGGCTCGCTGGCTGGCGGCATTGTGACCAACTCCGCCTCCGCCAATGTAAATTCCGGGGTGTGGTCCCAGTATGTTGGTTCGGGCACTTACAATATTCTGTTGAACGTCTCCACTTTCTTGCAATTGAGCGTTACGGGTGGCGTATCCCAGGGCAGCACACCACCAACAGCCAATGGTTATGTGACCGTGACCTATCAGGGTGTGGGCGGTGGTGGCGGCGGCGGCTCCGCCCCTGAGCCTGGCAGCCTGGTTTTGCTGAGCAGCAGCCTGGGCGGTCTGGCCTTCTGGCGCTACCGCCGCAAGCGCACTGGCGGACGCGGCGGTCCGCAAGCTTGACAGTTATTATCCCCACCCTTTAATTATCCAGCCGCCCTCCCCCCTCAGGGGCCGGGGCGGCTGTTTTGTGAGCTATGACAACCTGCAAGCGCCCAAAAAACCGCTACGCCTCAAGGACGCACGGGTTTGCAATATTGGGCCTCGCCCTTGTCTGGGCCTGCCTGTCCCTGGCCCCCTTCCCAGCCCTGGCCCAGGGGACGGACAAGGACCTGGACCCCGGCGTAAAGCTGAACTACCTGATTATGGAGGGCGACTACTTCCGCATCGAGCCGGAGCAGTATCTGCGCGAAGGCATTCAGGCGTCCATCACGGACAACTACCGCCGCGCGGTATACCTGCTCAGCAAAGCCATCGATTCCGGCGGACTGACCTTGGGCGATCTATCGCGGGCCTACGTGGCCCGGGGCGTCTCCTATCAGGGGATGGGAAAGCTAAACGAGGCCGTGCACGACTTCGCCAAGGCCCTGGAGGCCATGCCGTCGAGCCCCACGGCCCACTATCACCTGGCCAACGTGCTCAAGGACAAGAAAAAGACCACCGAAGCCATCATCGCCTTGAACCAGGCCATAACCCTTAAGCCCAACTACGCCCAAGCCTACCTGCTGCGGGGGCGCATCTGGATGCAGCGGGGCGACTACAACCTGGCGGCCAAGGACTTCAGCCAGTGCATAGCCCACGACTCCAGCATTGGCAGGGCTTTTTACGAGCGCGGCCAGGCCTTGCGCAAAATGGGCAAGATCAACGACGCCCTGGCCGACTTCAAGGAATTTTCCCTGCGCAACCCCCTGGACAGCCAAGTCAAACAGCTCATCATCAAGCTGGAGTACGAGCTGAAAGCCAAAAAGGGCTAAAGCAGCTCATCGCTCCCCTGGGAATCAGCCTCCTTCAGCTTGGCGTAATACCCATCGGACAAGTACACCGCGGCCAGAGGGTTGTGGCCGGTCACCCGATCCTTCACCGCCAGCACCGTGCTGGGGGCCTTGGCGTGAGCGAAGAACAGCGAGTCGTGGCCCACGCACAGCCCCAGCAGCACGTTTAGCTGGGTGCCGGCCCGGTTCATCAGTTCGGCCTGAAACACCGGGTTGCACACCGACTCGAAACCGCCCTGGCGTACCTTGTCCTCGTCGCCGAGCCCCAGCATCTCCTTGGGCGTGGCCCCGGCCTTGCACAAAGCCGACACCACCTCCAGGCCATGGCTCTTGAACATCTGCTCCACCTTGGCCGCCTCGTTCACCAGGCCCAGGCAAAAGGCCAAACCCACCTTGGTGTAACCCATGCGGTGGGCAAACTCCCATATCTCCTGGATGCGGGTCTTGCTGGGTTGCAGCACGTAGGGCCGCTGATCCCGGTTCACATAGCAGGCCGCCTCCTGCAGCGAGGCCTGGCGGGCAAACTCCATCAACTGGGGATCGTCATATTTGGCGTTGGCCGCCTCCAGGGCCTGGGCCTGCTCCTGGGTGGGGCAGCCCACTCCCCCCACCCCACCGGGGGTCACGCAGGCCCGCTTCCTGATCGCCACTTTGCACGCCGCGCAAGCCGGATCCTGCGGGGTGTTGTTTTTCTTACTCATAGCAACCCTCCAACTTATTAAAACGCGGCGCCGGGCTTTGTTTGCGCTTCAATCATTTTTTGCCCGGCAACAAAAATTCCCGCCCCGGCCCAGGGGGCCGTCGGCAGGTGAGTCTCACCGACCAACCGGCCGGCTAGGCATGTAGGCTTGAGCCCCCCAAAGCGGTGCGCCGATGCGCCATCATAGATGCGGGCCCGGTTTTGCCCAGCACCTACCTTAGCACAGTCCGGCCGCCCCTGAGCCGCCTTAGGTAGGGTCGTCACCCACCATTTTAGGGGTTACCCCCCATGGCACACAGCAAATGCCTTTATCTACAATGATCCCAAGCCCTTCACCGCTATCAGCTCCCTGGTTTCAGGCGCCATGCCCTCCGGGGAGCTGAATCTGTGTTTTTATATCTGCCGGCGGCGCCGCAACAGCGGCGGGAAAGGATTGAGCGATGGCCACCTATGAGGAGGTGTTCCGGCGTAGCATGCAAGACCCCGACGGGTTCTGGGGAGAGGCTGCGGAAAACATCACCTGGGTAAAAAAGTGGGACAAGGTTCTGGACGACAGCAACAAGCCGTTTTATCGCTGGTTTACCGGGGGGGAGCTGAACACCTGCTACAACGCCGTGGACCGTCACGTGTTGGCGGGCCGGGGCGACCAGGCGGCCATAATCTACGACAGCCCGGTTACCGGCGTTGTCCAGGAGATCACCTATTCCCAGTTCCAGGACCAAGTCTCGCGCCTGGCGGGCGGCCTGCTCTCCCTGGGGGTGAAAAAGGGCGACACCGTGGTGGTGTACATGCCCATGGTGCCCCAGGCCCTCACCGCCATGCTGGCCTGCGCCCGCATCGGGGCCATCCACTCGGTGGTGTTCGGCGGCTTCGCGCCCAAGGAGCTGGCCATCCGCATCGACGACGCCAAGCCCAAGGCCATAATCAGCGCCTCCTGCGGCATCGAGGGCAAAAAGGTCATAGCCTACAAGCCGCTTTTGGACCGGGCCGTGGAGCTGGCCAAGCACAAGCCGGGCAAGTGCATCATCCTTCAGCGCCCCCAGGTCCAGGCCGATATGATCACAGGCCGGGACGTGGACTACGACGAGTTGCTGGAGCGCTCCCAGCCCGCCGACTGCGTACCCCTGGCCGCCACCGACCCCCTGTACATTCTCTACACCTCGGGCACCACGGGCGTGCCCAAGGGCATCGTGCGCGACAACGGCGGCCACGCGGTAGCCATGTACTGGACCATGAAAAACATCTACGACGTCGAGCCCGGCGACGTGTACTGGGCGGCCAGCGACGTGGGGTGGGTGGTGGGCCACTCCTACATCGTCTACGCGCCGCTGATCTACGGCTGCACCACCATCGTGTTCGAAGGCAAGCCGGTGGGCACCCCGGACGCCGGGGCCTTTTGGCGGGTCATCGACCAGCACAAGGTCAAGGTGCTGTTCACCGCGCCCACCGCCTTCAGGGCCATCAAGCGCGAGGACAGCAAGGGCGAATACCTCAAGAAATACGATCTGAGCAACTTCGACGCCCTGTACCTGGCCGGGGAGCGCACCGACCCGGACACCTACCAGTGGGCCGCCGACCTGCTTAAGCGACCGGTGATCGACCACTGGTGGCAAACCGAGACCGCCTGGGCCATCGCGGGCAATTGCCGGGGCATCGAGCTGTTGCCCATCAAGCCGGGCTCGGCCACCAAACCGGCTCCCGGCTTCGACGTGAAAATCCTTTCACCGGACAACCAGGAGATGCCGCCCAATGAGCCGGGCGTGGTGGCGGTGAAGCTGCCCCTGCCCCCGGCCACCCTGCCCACCCTGTGGCAGGCGGACCAGCGCTTCCTGGAGTCATACCTCAACCCCTTCCCGGGCTACTACTTCACCGGCGACGAGGGTTACATCGACGATGACGGCTACGTGTTCATCATGGGCCGGGTGGACGACGTGATCAACGTGGCGGGACACCGCCTGTCCACCGGAGCCATGGAAGAAGTCATCGCCACCCATCCCGACGTGGCCGAGTGCGCAGTCATCGGCGCGGCCGACTCCTTCAAGGGCCAGTTGCCGGTGGGCTTCGTGGTGCTCAAGGCCGGGGTGGACCGCTCGGCCGAGGAGTTGCAAGCCGAGTTGGTGCAGATGATGCGCGACCAGATCGGCGCGGTGGCCTCGTTCAAAAAGGTGGCCGTGGTGGCCCGCCTGCCCAAGACGCGCTCGGGCAAGATACTCCGGGGCACCATGCGCAAGATCGCCGACGGTGCCAAGTACACCGCCCCCTCCACCATCGACGACCCGATGAGCCTGGACGAGATCGGGGTGGCCCTCAAGGGCATCGGCTACCCGCCCACCGAGTAGCCAGCTCATAGCCGACCAAACCGCCCGCCCCAGGCCGCCGCGCCTGGGGCGGCTTTTTTACGCCCCGCCTTGCGCCCGCCCCTCCTGGGCCCTATGGTTAATGATATTGTCCGATTCGCAACCTTTTCCGGGATATGACATGCAACGAATCTGGGGCCTGCTGCGCGACCGCAACCTCATCTTCCTCGCCGCCCTGGTGGGCGGCCTCGTGGCCGGCCACGGTGCGGTGTACACTCAGCCCCTGGTGGTTCCCGCCCTGGCCGTGGTCATGACCCTGGCCACCCTGTCCATCTCCGGCCAGGTTTTCCGCTATCCCAAGGTGCTGATCCGCCCTGCCCTCACCGGCCTGGTCATGAGCTACGTCTTGCAGGGCGGGATGATTCTTTTGCTGGCCTGGTGGCTGGTGGACGAGCCCGCCTATTTCCAGGGACTGGTGGTGCTGGCCGCGGTGCCGCCCGCGGTGGTGGTGCTGCCCCTGACCGTGGTTCTGGACGGCGACCCGGACTACAGCCTTGTGGCCATGTCCGGGGCCTACATGGGGGGCCTGGTGCTGATCCCGCTCATCTTCCTGGCCTTCTTCGGCGGAGAGCACCTCTTTAGGCACGAGCTTTTCCTCATCGTCATCCTGCTCATCGCCGCGCCCATGGCCATCTCGCGCTTCATCCTGTGGCGCGGCTGGCAACAGCCCATCCTGCGCTGGCGGGGGGGCCTTACCAACTGGGGCTTTTTCCTGGCCCTGTACACCGTGGTGGGCCTGAACCGCCAGGTGTTCCTTGACCAGCCCCTGGCCCTGCTTCATCTGATCTTCCTGGCCGTGGCCAGCAGTCTGCTCTTGGGCGAGGTGGTGCTTTGGTTGGCTCGCCGCCGAGGGATTCGCCTTCGCCGGGCCAAGGCCTTGATGATGATCGCCAGCATGAAGAACTACGGCTTGGCCTCGGGACTGTGCCTGGCCCTGTTCGGCTCGGCCGCGGCGGTGCCCACCACCGTGGCCACCATCGTCTTCGTGCCCTATCTCATGTGGCTTTCCTGGCGGCTCAGGATTCGCAAGGCATAATAAAAGGCCGGGGCGCGTGGCCCCGGCCTTTCTCGCCTATCAATTTTTCGTCACCCACCCAATCGGCGGCACGGCCAAGCGCCCGCAGACAAGGCGTCTGGCCGGCGAGGGCCGGCTAAGCTACGCCGAGGACCGAGTGACGCCGGCAACGCCGCCATGTGGCGTGTGGCGAAGCCGCCCGCCTAGTCCCACTTGCGGCGGTCGTCGATAACCTTGCAACCCTCGGGCAGGCTGCCCGGCTCCTGGAAGTTGACCTGGCCCTTGACCCGGAGCACTTCCTTTATTTCCTTTTCCAGGCCCGCCCGGACCATCTCCCGGTCGGCGTTGGGCTCGGCCAACTCGCATACCAGAGTCATCACGTCCTGGTTGGCCTCGCGGGTCACCACCAATTGGAACATCTGGACCTGGGGGAACTTGGCCGCCACCTGCTGCACGCCCGAGGGGTGCACGAACATCCCCTTGACCTTGGTCACCTGGTCCACCCGGCCCATGATGCGGGTGAGCTTGGGGCTGGTGCGGCCGCAGGCGCAGGTGTCGTTCACGTAGGAGGACAGGTCCCCGGTGCCGAAGCGGATTAGCGGGTAGGCCTTGTCGAAGATGGTGGCCACCACCTCGCCGGGTTGGCCTTCGGGCACCGGCTGGCCGGTCTCCGGGTCAACCACTTCCACCACGCAGTCCTGGGCGAAGTGCATGCCGCCGGTGTGGTAGCACTCGTAGGACAGGCACCCCACGTCGGCGGTGCCGTAGCTCTGGCGGATGATCATGCCCAGACGTTCCTGCAGGGAGGCCCTTAGGCTCTCGGGCAGCATTTCCGCGGCCACGAAGGCCACCTTGAGGTTCAAGTCGCGCAGCAGGTCCAGGCCCGCGGCCTCGGCCTTGTCGGCGATGGCCGCCAAGAAGCTGGGGGTGCCCAGGTAGCCCTGCACCTTGAGGTCCTTCATCACCTGTATCTGAAGCTCGGTGTTGCCCACCCCTGCGGGGATGGACACCGCGTCCATGAGGTTCAGGGCCTCGTCCAGGTAGAAGGCGAAGGGCACCATGTTGAAGTTGAAGGTGACCTGGGCGATGTCGCCCGGCCGGAAGCCGGCCGCGAAAAAGGCCTGGGTCCAGCGGTCGTCGGTGAAGCGCTTTTCTCCGGGCTCGTAGATGGGGCCGGGCGAAACGTAGATGCGCCTCATCTTGGACAGGGGCACGCCCACCAGCCCGCCGAAAGGCAGGTCTTGCTGTTGCAGGGTCACCAACTCGCCCTTTTCGGTGATGGGCAGCTTGGCCAGGTCGGCCACGCTGACCACATCGCCGGGTTCCGCGCCCACCGAGGCCATCTTCTGCTTGAAGGCCGGGGCGTTGGCATAGGCATGGGCCACGATCTCGGCCACCTTGGAGTCCAGGTACTCCTGGCGCGCCTGGGGATCAATGGTCTCCAGTTCCGGCCGCCAGTATCCCTTGATTCGGTCTTGCTCGGGCATCGCTCCCCCTCTTGTGCCGGGCGGGCCGCCCGGGGTCAGCGGCGGCCGCCAAAGGTTATCAGCCGGAGCCTCATAAAGACTCCGGCCCGGTCATGGCTGGGACTATCCCCTTAAGCCGCGATAAGGTGCGCTTCGGGATTACCCCAGCCATGGCCGGGCAGGGATTATTAGGTCAGCCAGCGCTTGCGCCGTTTGTAGTGCTTCACATCGCGGTAGGAGCGCTTGGTGCCTACGTCGGTCATACCCAGGTAGAAGCGCTTGACGTCCTCGTTGGTCTTGAGCTTGTCGGTGGTGTCGTCCAGGACGATCTTGCCGTTCTCCATGATGTAGCCGTGGTCGGCTATGTTGAGCGCCATGCGGGCGTTCTGCTCCACCAGGAGAATGGTGGTGCCCAGGTCCTTGTTGAGCTTAACGATGATCTCGAAGATCTCGCTGACCAACAAGGGGCTCAGTCCCAGGGAGGGCTCGTCGAGCATCATCAGGCGCGGCTTGGCCATCATGCCCCGGCCGATGACCAGCATCTGCTGCTCCCCGCCGCTGAGGTAGCCGGCCAGGCCGTTTTCGCGCTCCTTGAGGCGGGGAAAGTAGTGGTAGACCTGATCGATGCGCTTTTCCAACTCGCCCCGGTTGCAACGCTGGGTGTGGGCGGCGGCCACCAAGTTTTCCTTGGCTGTGAGGTCCTCGAAAACCCGGCGGCCCTCCATGACCTGGAAGATGCCCCGCTTGACGATAAGCTCCGGGTCCAAGCCGTTGATCTTTTCGCCGTCGAATTCTATGGCCCCGTCGGTGACCTCCCCCTCCTCGGTTTTTAAAAGGCCGCTTATGGCCTTGAGGGTGGTGGTCTTGCCCGCTCCGTTGGCCCCCAGGACGGCAACGATCTGGCCTTCTTCCACGCTGAGCGACAGACCCTTGAGCACCAGGATCACGTCGTCGTAGATGACCTCGATGTTGTTCACCGACAGCAGCGGCATTGCATCTTCCTTCTGGCGGTTATTGAGGGCGGGAGGCCCGGAGGCCTCCCGCCGCTTGGTTTGCTACCAGCCGATATAGGCCTTCTGGCGCGGGAAGTTCACATCCTTGACCAGATAGATCTTGCCGTCCTTGATGCCACCAATAGCCATGGTGGTGTTGGGGCGGTGGTCGGTGGAGGTGTAGGTGATGGGGGCGCACAGCCCGCCGGTATTGAAGTCCTTGATGGTCTCCAGGGCGGCCTTGAGGCCCGGGCCGTTGAGCTTGCCAGCGGCCTTGGCCTTCTTGAGGCCCTCGATCATGACCATCATGGACACCCAGCTCTTGACATAGTGCAGGGTGTAGGGCTTGCCACCGGCCGAAGCCACAACGTCCTTCATGCCGGGCACGTCGGCGCCGAAAGGAGCCACGGGCAGCATACCGAAGGCGCGGCCTTCGGCGGCCTTGCCCGCCAGGCGCGACAGGTTCTCGTCAAAGCCCCAGCAGTTGATCATGAACTTGGTGCGCAGGCCGTGCTTGACCGCGTCCTTGATGATCACCGCGGTGGAGGGGGTGGTGCCGCCGATCCAGGCGAAGTCCGGGTCGAACTTCTTCATGTTAAGTAGCTGGCTGGTGGCGTCGATGGCCCGCAGGTTGACGATCTCGTCGGGACCGATCTGGAGCCCCAGCTTCTTGGCGTAGTCCTTGCCGGCCGGGATGGGGTTCTTGCCGTAGGGGTGGTCGGGGTAGATGAAGACCACCTTCTTGGCGCCATTGTCCTTGGCGTAGATCATGGCCAGGCGGATGGCGGTGGAGTAGCTGGTGCCGATGAAGAAGTTGTAGGGGTTCTTCTTGGGGTCGGTCAGGTTGCCATCGTAGGAGGCGCTGAAGAAGACGATCTTGTCCTTGTTGACCAAAGGCCTGAGGGCGTTGGTGTCGCCGGTTCCCCAGCCCTGGATCACGAAGACCCGGTCAACGTCCTTGTACTTCTTGTACAGGTTGACCGCTTCGGGAATCTTGTAGGCGTAGTCGTTGGGGATAAGCTTGAGCATGTCCCCGCCCAGGACGCTCTTCTGGTTCCAATATTTTTCAGCGGCAACCGCGCCGGCGGCGTAGTCCTTGCCCACCGCCCCGGTGGGGCCGGTGATGTCAAAGAGGCCACCCACCTTGATATCCTTGGCCATGGCCATGGGCGTAAACGCCAGGCACAGGGCCACGACCAGAGCCGTCACCAAAAGTTTCCTCTGCATGCGTATCCTCTCCCTTCCCAAGTTACACCATACCCCGCAGCCCGATTGGCGGCGGGTAAACCCGGCTAACGCCCCGCTGACGCCTGGGGCGCCCCTTGTTTCCGGCAGCTCCAAGCTCCCGGCTCCAAGGAGCAGGCGGGGGCAGTAGGGACCAATACCGGTCCCTAAAGTTTAGTAAGAAAATGGCCATAATTTCCAGTAGGCCCTTATGGTATGCCAGCGGGCGGCCAATCCGTCGGGCTCGAAGATCAGGAAAATGATGACGATGACGCCGAAGACCATCTCTCTGAGGCTGGAGAAGATAACGAAGATGTCAGGATACAAGTTGGTCAGTGCCTCGGCGGGCAGGCGCAGCAACTCGGGCAGGGTCACCATGAACACCACGCCGTAGATGGAGCCCAGGACCGAGCCCAAGCCGCCCACGATGATCATGGCCAGGTACTGCACGCTGAGCCACATGGTGAAGTGCTCATCGCTGATGATGGTGATGTAGTAGGCCCACAACCCGCCGGCGATGCCCACCATGAACGAGCTGATGCCGAAACTCATGATGCGGTACTTAAACAAGTTCACCCCGATCACCTCGGCCGACAGATAGCGGTCGCGCACGGCCACGAAGGCGCGGCCGGTGCGGGTGCGGGTGACGTTCTTAAGGTAAAGGGTGGCCAGGGCGGCAAGGGCCAGGGCCAGGAAATAAAATTTGAAGTCGCTGTCAAAGGTGAAGTCGCCGATGGAAGCGGCGGGCACCGTGAGGCCGCTGGAGCCGCCGGTGAGAGAAGACCAGTTGCGCATGGCGTAATCCAGGATGAACTGGGCGGCCATGGTGGCGATAGCCAGGTACAGCCCCCGCAGCCTAAGGGAGGGCACGCCGAAGATCATGCCCACCGCCGCGGTCATGAAACCGGCCATGGGCAGAGCCAGCCAGAAGGGCCAGCCCATGTTGGCCAGGATGCCCGCGGTGTAGGCCCCCACCCCCATGAAGGCCCCGTGGCCCAGGGATATCTGGCCGGTGTAGCCGGTGAGCAGATTAAGGCCGTGGGCTCCCACGATGTAGATGAACATCAGGTTGAGCATGTTGAGCATGTTCATGCCCATCCAGTCGCTGATGGGCTGGGCCACGAAGGGGAAGATCAGCAGGCCGATGCCCAAGGCGATCATCCAGACCCGCAGCCAAAGGGTCGGGAAAATGCTCTCGTCTTTTTGATACGTCTCGAAGAAAAGGCCGCAGGGCATTTAAGCCTCCCTAGCTCTTATTCTCGTCCCATGCTCGGGTCCCGGCGCGCAGCCTAGACCCGCTCGATCTCCTTGATGCCGAACAGCCCGTAGGGCTTGACCATCAAGATGATGATCAACACGATAAACGGCGCGATCTCCTTGACCCCGCCTCCCAGGTACACGTCCAGGTAGGAGCCCATGATGTTTTCCAGGATGCCTATGGTCAGGCCGCCGATGATGGCTCCGCCGATGGAGTCCAGGCCGCCCAGGATCACCGCCGGGAACACCTTGAGCCCGAAGTCGGACAAGGTGATGTTGATGCCGTTGATGTTGCCCACCAAAAGCCCGCCCACCGCGCTGACCAGGGCGCCGATGGACCAGGAGATGGCGAAGACCCTTTTCACGCTGATGCCCATGGACTGGGCCACCTGCTGGTCGTTGGCCACCGCCCGCATGGAGATGCCCACCCGGGTGAATTTGAAGAAGGCGGCGAATATCCCCAGGAACAAAAAGGCGAAGCCAAAGGTCCACAGGTAGACCTCGCTGATCAAAATCGGCCCCATATGGATGGCCTTCTGGCTGAAAATGGCCGGGGTGAACACCTTGATCTGGGTTCCCCAGAGGATGGTGACCAGGGACTTGAGCACTGTGGCCAGGGCTATGGTGATCATGATTACGCTGATGATGGGCTCGCCGATCATGGGCCGGAGCACCAGTCGCTCCAGCACCACGCCCATGGCCACCGCGATAACCATGGTGAGCATGAACGACCACACGATGGGGATGCCCAGCATGGTGTAGAGCCACCAACAGATATACCCACCCACCAGCACGAACTCGCCCTGGGCGAAGTTGATGATGCTGGTGGACTTGTAGATCAGGGCAAAGCCCATGGCCACCAAGGCGTACACCGAACCGATGACCAGGCCAGTCACGATCAGTTGCAAGAAATCCTGCATGCGCCCTTTCTCTCCCTTGGTGCTCTAGTGCACCGGCTTCCAGAACTGCCACCACTTGCGCTCGGCCTCCAGGGCGTACTGGTCCAGAGGCTTCATCTTGCGTATTTGCAGATCGGTGACGATGGTGGCGGTCTTGCCGTCTTGGTACTTGATCTCGCTCTCAACGTGGACCTGGCCCACGTCCTTGTACAAGGCTTCTATCTCCGCCCCGTAGCGCTCGGCGATAAAGCGCCGCCTGAGCTTGCGGGTGCGGGTCAGTTCGCCGTCGTCGGGGTCGAACTCCTTGTATAGGAGCAGGAACTTTTGGATGCGCGCCGCCTCGGGCAGGCTGCGGTTCACCCTGACCACCTCTTTTTCGATGAGGTCGTACACCTCGTTCTTGGAGGCCAAGTCGGTGTAGGTGGTGTAGCCGATGCGGTGATCCTCGGCCCACTTGCCGGTGTGCTTGTAGTCGATGCAGATGATGGCGGTGACGAATTGGCGGTCGTGGCCCAACACGCATGGCTCCACGATGTAGGGGCAGAACTTCAGCTTGTTCTCGATGAACATGGGCGAGAAGCGGGCCCCGCTGGTCAGGCGCATCAGATCCTTGACCCGGTCGATGCACACCAGCTGCTCGTTTTCGGTGATGTACCCCGCGTCCCCCGAATGCAGCCAGCCCTCCACGATGGTCTCGGCGGTGGCTTCGTCGTTCTTGAGGTAGCCCAGGAACAGGGCAGGGGAACGGGAGATGATCTCCCCCACCCCCTCGGGGTCGGGATCGTCGATCTTCACGTCGGTCTCGGGGATGGGCTCGCCCACGCTGGTGAAGTCCACCTTGCCCTCGCGGTGGATGCAGGAAATGCCGCTGATCTCGGTCTGGCCGTAGATCTGCTTCAGGTTCACCCCGCAGGCATGGAAAAAGCGGAACACGTCCGGCCCCAGGGCCGCGCCGCCGGTGGAGGCGGAGCGGATGTTGGAGAATCCCAGGCGGTCCTTGAGGGCCCTGAAGAGCATGGCGTAACTCAGGGAGTACATCAGCTTCCAGTACCAGGGCGGGGTCTTTTTCTCGAAGTGGAAGTCGGCCATCTGGTAGCCGATGGGCATGCACAGGCGATAGACGAAGCGCTTGAAGCGGGAGGCGTCCAGATGCTTGACGATCACCGAACGGGCCTGCTGCTCCCAAACCCGGGGAGGGCTGAACACCACGTTGGGCCCTATCTCGTAAAGGTCGGCCATGGCCGTCTCGGGCTCCTCGGGGAAGTTCACCGTGAAGCCGATGGCCAGAGCGGTGGACACGCTCATCATCTGCTCGCCGATCCAGGGCAGCGGCAGGAAAGATACGAACTCGTCTTCTTGGCGCTTGGGGTCCACGTGGGCCAAGTTCAGGGCCATCTTGAGCATGTTGCGGTGGGTGAGCAACGAGCCCTTGGGAAAGCCGGTGGTGCCCGAGGTGTAGGCGATCAGGGCCACGTCTTCCGGTTTCAGGCGCTCGATGGACTTTTCGAAGTAACCGGGGTTTTCTTCCTCGAACTTGCGGCCCATCTCCTCCACGTCCGGCATAAAGACCAGCAGTGGATCATCATAGTCGCGCATGCCCTTGGGGTCGGTGTAGATGATCTTTTTGACCCCGGGCAGCTCCTTTTGCATGTCCAGGACCTTGTCGGCCTGCTCCTGGTCCTCGGCCACCACGAAAGTGGCCCCGGAGTGGTCTATGACATAGGCCACCTCGTTGAGGATGGAGTCCTGGTAGATGCCCAGGGGCCGCCCTTTCAGGCTCTGGGCGGCCAGCTCGGCGAACACCCATTCCGGCCGGTTGTCTCCGATGATGGCCAAGGCGTCGTCATCAGCGAACCCCATGGAAGCCAGGCCCAGGGCCAGGTACTTCACGTGCTCGTAGTACTGCTTCCAGGTGTACGACTGCCAGATGCCGTATTCCTTCTCCCGAAGCGCAACTTTGCCGTCGCCGTATTTGCGGGCGTTGCGCTGCAAGAGGAGCGGCATGGTGTCGCGGCCGGTGTCGGCTCCGCTGGTCTCGGCTTGCAAAAAGGTCTTCTGGGGCACGGGCGCTTCTCCCAGTTTGCTCTACAAACCCAATTTGGAATAGGCCGCGTCTTCGGCGCCCAGGTAGGCCTCGATGACGTGGGGGTTCTTGCTTACCTCTTGGGGGCTACCTTGAGCGATTTTGGTGCCGAAGTCCAGCACCACCACGTTGTCGGAGATGTCCATGACCACGCCCATGTCGTGCTCGATGAGCACCACCGTGACGTCCCATTCCTCGTTGACGTCGAGGATGAAGCGGGCCATGTCCTCGGTCTCTTCCAGGTTCATGCCGGCCCTGGGCTCGTCCAGCAGGAGGATCTTGGGGCGCATGGCCAGGGCGCGGGCCAGCTCCACCCTCTTTTGCAGGCCATAGGGCAAGGTGCCCACCACCTGCTTGCGGATGGCCTCGATCTCCAGGAGGTCGATGATGCGCTCCTCGATTTCGGCGCGCACCCGCATTTCTTCTCTGCGGGCCTTGCCCAGGTAAACCCCGCCGGACAAAAAGCCCGAGTGCATGTGCACGTGATGGCCCAACTTGATGTTGTCCAAAACCGTCATGCCCCGGAAAAGCTCTATGTTCTGGAAGCTACGGGCGATTCCCAGTTCCGCCACTCGGTGGGTGGGGACCTTGGAAATGTCCTTGTCGTCAAAAACGATGCGGCCCTTGTGGGGGTGGTAGAAGCGGCAGATGCAGTTGAGGATGCAGGTCTTGCCGGCCCCGTTAGGGCCGATGATGGCCTGGATGTGGCCCTGTTGCACCTGGAAGCTGACTCCGCTGAGCGCGTTCAGCCCGCCGAACCTCAGGTGGATGTCATCTACGATCAGTAGGGGTTTTGTGGAAATCGAATCCTTCCGTTGCTCCTGCCCGGCAGCGCTCGGCAGCGGCATATCCCCTCCCCGGCCAGACCCGCGGGTTCCAGCGGCGTCAGCTAAAGTGACCTAAAAATCAGTTAAGACCCGGCTTATTCGCAAGGCTGGAAATCGGCCTTTCCATGTGAATTTTGCGCCATGAGGCACCTTGACCGTGGCTGCATCATAAGCCATCGGAGCCTTGAGATTCAACCCCAAAAATCCGAAAAATGCTTGTTATCTCAATATTTGTGAAATGTCGTTCAAATACCGACTGAACGGATACTCATTATCCCGACTGAGCGCTCAGTTTTATATGGAATGAACCATATTTAGCCTTCCGGGCAATCGCCGCGGAACAGCAAGATCGGCATGGCGTTTCAGAAAAAAATCGTCGGTCATGCCCGCCAAAAAGTCGCGAACCACCTCCGGGGGGGAGGTTTCATTTTTGTAATTTTGGTCCAGGCGGTCCAAAAAATCCCGGTACACCGGGCTGTCGAAGCGCTCGCGCCTGATGTCTTCCAGGTAGCTCTCGAACAACAGGTCAAAGGCGGCGGCGATCTTGGGGTGCTCGGTCTTGATGGCCGGGTTGGTGTAGATGTGGGTGAGGTTGAAGCGCTTGAGCTCCCCCAGGGCCTGGGCCACCGGCGGGCTGAAGGAAATATGGTCTTGTTCCAGTGAGTTGGCCGTCAGGTCCTCAACCAGGCGGTAAACGATGGTCCCGTTGCTCTCCCCCAGCACCCGGCGCGCCTGATCCGGCACCATGTCCCGGCTGACCAGTCCCAGGAGGATGGCGTCCTCCAGGTCGCGGCCCACGTAGGCGATGGTGTCGGCTACCCGCACCAGGCAGCCCTCCAGGGTCATGGGCACCAGCTCCAGGGAGGGGTCGGCCCGCTTGGCGGCCATCCGGGCGTCCAGGGCGGCGAAATCCTTGTCCCGTTGGGGCGACAGGCGCACGGTGTGCATCTCGCCGTCGTGTGTCAAGACCCCGTCCAAAACTTGCAAGCTTAGGTTAAGTCCCCGCCCTCCCCTCTCCAGACGCTCCAAAAAATGCACCGACTGCAGGTTGTGCATGAAGGGTCCGATGCCGTGTTCCAAGCATTTTTTGCTGAGATAGCTCTCGCCGTCGTGGCCAAAGGGAGGGTGCCCCAGGTCGTGGGCCAGGGCAATTGCCTCGATGAGGTCCTCGTTGAGCCGCAGCAGGCGGCCCAGCCCCCGGGCGATCTTGCTCACCAGTTGCACGTGCAGCACCCGGTGGGAAATCTGGTCGTTGTCCACCAGGGAGAACACCTGGGTCTTGTCGATGTAGCGGGTGTAGGCCAACGAATGCAGCACCCGGTCGGCGTCCACCGCGAAAGGCAGGCGGTGCCCTTGTTCAGCCAGAGGGTCCGGGCGGCGGCGCAGGGCGGCCCGGCTGGGGCAGGCCAAAGGCGAAAGCCTCTGGGCCTCCTCATCCTGAAGGCGGCGGCGCAAATCAGCCAGCAGATGATCCTGCAAGGGGAAAGCTCCTCATAAAAGGGACTGGCTCCATTGAAGCGCCCCAACCTCCAGGTGTCAAGCGGCGGCTCATTGGTGAAGCCCCTCCCTTGCCAGCCCACGCCGGGCATACTAGACTTGCCGTCATGATTGTAGCCGCCGACAACCTGACCACCTCCCGCCCCTCGGTGCGTCGCTCCGTGGAAAACCGCGACGAGGCCTTCGTGCGCGAGTTGTGCGCAAGCCTGGAGCGGGCCGGAGCCGCCTGGATTGACCTGAACCCCGGCTATCTGCCCGTCTCCCGGCGCGATGACACCTGGTCCTGGCTGGTGAGGACCGCGGAGGCGGCCTGCTCTGCCACTCTGATCCTGGACGCGGCCGACCCGGCCTCCCTGGAGCTGGCCCTGGGTTTTTGCACCCGGCCGCCGGTGCTCAACATGGCCACCGCCGAGGAGTCCCGCCTGGGCCCGGTGCTGGACATCGCCGCCCACCACGGCCTGGAGGCGATCGCGGCCACCATGACCGCCACCGTGCCCCCCAGCGCGGAGGAGCGCCTGGCCCTGGCCGCGCTCATCGTGCAGGAGGCCGAGTCCAGGGGCATGAGCACAGCGCGCCTGATCATCGACCCCATGGCCATGCCCCTGGCCCTGCCCGGCGGCGAGGCCCACGCGGCGGCGGTGCTGGCCACCCTGCGCGCCCTGCCCCAGGTGTTCGACCCGCCGCCCCGGCGGCTAATCGCCCTGAGCAATCTGGTCACCGCCAGCGCCGGGGCGCGGGCGGAGTTCGCGGCCGGGCCCTATCTGGCCGCCGCGTTCGGGGCGGGGCTGGAGGTGGTGATGATGGACGCCCTCAACCCCGAGCTGATGCGCCTGGTCCGCCTGCTCAACGTGTTCGAGGGCCAAGGCATCTTCGCGCCGGGCGAGTTCACGCCGTGAGCCCGGCCCCGACTCCACTTATGAACCAGCCCCTGCCCGGCGCGCCCCACTTCACCCTGGACGAGCTTATCCGCTCCGACATTGCCCAAACCTACGGCCTGGACAACACTCCCTCCCCCACCGCCCTGGAGCGATTGGGCGAGTTGGCCCGTATGGTGCTGGAGCCCCTGCGTGGGCGCTTCGGGCCCATCCAGGTGACCAGCGGCTTTCGCTCGCCGGAGTTGAACTGGTACGTGTCCCTGGACCGCACCAGCCGTCACTGCCGGGGCGAGGCGGCGGACGTCCTTCCGCTTGCCGTGGGAGTGGGCTGCCCCCGCCTGGCCCTGTGGGCGGCTTCCCATCTGCCGTGTGGGCAAATCATCCTGTATAATTACGAACGTGGTTGGGTGCACCTGGATTTGGCCCAACCCGTAACTTTATCTCCCAGGCTTTACGTCAGCCAAGGGCTGCGCTCACCGGTCCGCATCTCAGCGGAAGACCTGACCCGTCTGATTGCAGATGGGCCCTTGGCAAGGAACCAACCTAATGAAACTTGTTGATACGCACGCCCATCTGGATTTGCTGAAAGACCCCCTGGCGGCTTTTGGCCGCGCCAAAGACGCCGGAGTGGGCCAGATAATCACCGTGGGCATCGACCTGGAATCTTCCCGCCGCGCCGCCGACTTCAGCCGGGACCTGCTGGGCGTCTTCTGCACCGTGGGGCTGCACCCCCACGAGGTGGCCAAGGCCGGCCCCGACCTCTGGGCCGAGCTGAAGCTTCTGGCGCTCACCGTGTCGGCGGTGGCCGTGGGCGAATGCGGCCTGGATTATTACCGCGACCTCTCGCCCCGCCACATGCAGCGCGACGCCTTCGCCTCCCAGATAGAGCTGGCCCTGGACCTGGGCCTTCCGTTGGTGGTGCACGACCGCGATGCACACGGCGACGTGTTGAACATGCTGTCCAAGAGCGGAGCCGAGCGGGTGGGCGGAGTGGTGCACTGCTTCAGCGGCGATGCCGCCCTGGCCGGGGAGCTGGTTTCCCTGGGCTTCAGCCTGGGCATCACCGGGGTGATCACCTACAAAAAATCCGACGAGCTGCGCGCCCTGGTGAAGAAGGTGCCCCTGACCAAACTGCTCATCGAGACCGATTGCCCCTACCTGGCCCCCGAACCCTATCGCGGCAAACCCAACGAGCCCGCCTACGTCGTCCACACCCATCAGGCGTTGGCCCAGGCCCTGGGGATAAGCCCCGAGGAAGTGGCCTCGGTGACCACGGACAACGCGCGGCGCCTTTTCAGCCTGCCCTACATGGAGGACTAAGCTTGTATCGCCTTACTCGGGGAAGCGGCCTGGTGCTGGCCTCGGCCTCACCGCGCCGCCGGGAGATGCTCACCCATCTGGGGCTTAATTTCCGCCTGGCTCCGGCCCACATAGACGAAAACCTGCTCCCCGGCGAAAGCGCCGCCCAAGCGGCCCAGCGCCTGGCCTCGGCCAAGGCGGCGGCGGTGCACGTCGCCCCCAACGACACGGTGCTGGCCGCCGACACCCTGGTAGTGCTGGGCGAGGAGATCATGGGCAAGCCCAAGGACGCCCTAGAAGCGGCCCAGATGCTGCGCAAGCTCTCCGGGGCCCAGCATGAGGTGCTCACCGGCTATTGCCTGCTAAACGAATCGTGGCAAAAGGTGGGATTGGGCCGCAGCCTGGTCACCTTCCGAAAGCTGAGCGACGCGGAGATAGCGGCCTACGTCGCCACCGGCGAAGCCATGGACAAGGCCGGGGCCTATGCTGTGCAAGGCCTGGGCGGAGCCCTGGTCAAAGAGGTGAGCGGCTCCTACACCAACGTGGTGGGGCTGCCCCTGGCCGCGGTCATCGAAATGCTTTTGGAGCAAGGGCTCATCGAGCCCCAGGGAGCGGGCGCATGAGCATTGCCGCGAACCTGGCCTTGGTGACCTCCCGCATAGCCGCCGCCGCCCGCGCCTCGGGCCGCAAGCCCGAGCAGGTGCGCCTGGTGGCGGTCAGCAAGATGCACGGCCCCCAGGTGGTCAAGGCCGCCCTGGCCGCCGGGCAGATTCTCTTCGGCGAGAACTACGTGCAGGAGGCCCAGGACAAGATCGCGGTGGTGGGGCCCGGCCCCTCTTGGCATTTCATCGGCCACCTCCAGAGCAACAAGGCCAAGGTGGCGGCCGAGCTTTTCGACGTGGTGCAGAGCGTGGACCGGCTCAAGCTGGCCAAGGCCCTGGATCGCCACGCCGGTGATTTGGGCCGCAAGCTGGGAGTGCTGTTGCAGGTCAACGTGGGCGGCGAGGCTCAGAAGTCAGGCTGCGAGCCTGAGACCGCCGCCGCTTTGGCCCAGGAAGTGGCCAAGCTGGAGCACTTGGAGCTGAGCGGGCTGATGACCATGCCGCCCTTTTTCGACGACCCCGAAAGGGCCCGCCCGGTGTTCGCCGAACTGCGTAGCCTGGCTGAAAAACTGGGCCGCGATCTGCCCCGGGGGGCCATGCGCCATCTGTCCATGGGCATGAGCGGCGACTACGAGGCGGCCATAGCCGAAGGGGCCACCCTGGTCAGGGTGGGTACGGCCATCTTCGGCGAGCGCGATTATTCCTAGGAAAATTTAGACGAGACGTTTTCGCCTCTGATGACGCGGCGGCTGGGCTCAGGCCCGGCCGCTCTGTCGTTGACGCACGATCTCGAACAAGAGGGCACCTGCGGCCACCGAGGCGTTGAGGCTCTCCACGCCGTCGGCCAGGGGCAGGCTGGCGCTCATGTCGCACAGGGACATGAGGCGAGAGCCCACGCCCTTGTGCTCTCCGCCCACCACCAGGGCCAGGGGCCGCACCAGGTCGTGCTCCCAGGGGGCCGGGGCTTGGCGGGTGGCCGCTGCCAAAAGCCACATGCCCGCATCCTTGAGCTCCTGGGCGGCGGAGCTGAGGTTGGTCACCCGGGCCACCGGCACCAGGGAGGCGGCCCCGGCGGCGGCCTTGATGGCGGCCGGGGTCAGGGGGCAGGCCCGGTCCTTGGGCATCACCAGGCCCTGGGCTCCGGCGGCGGCGGCGCTGCGCAGGATGGCCCCCAGGTTGTGCGGGTCCTGGATGTGGTCGGCGACGACCACCAGGGCACGGTCCCCGGCGGCCTGGGCCGCACTGATGATGTCCTCCAACTCGGCATAGGGGAAGGCGGCCATCATCAGGGCCACGCCCTGGTGGGCCGCGCCTCCGGCCAGCTCGTTGAGCCGCTGCCGAGGAGCCCGGCGCACCTTGACCCCGGCGGCGCGGGCCGCGTCGGCCAGACGGTTTAAGGCCGGGCCCTGGTCCCCTGCGGCCAGAAGCAACTCGCCGGCCATCTCCGGCTGCTCGGCCAAGGCCTGGGCCACGGCGTGGCGGCCCACGATCACGCTTTGTTCTTGCTCGGCCATGCTAGGACGCCTGGAACTCTTCCAGCAGCTTGAGGTGCCGCTGGGTGCGGCGGCGGCTGGCGGTGATGATGGCCTCCACCTCGGCCACGGCCTTTTCCAGATTATCGTTGACCACCAGGTGGGTGTAGTTCTTGGCCTTGGTCAGCTCGTAGCGCACCCGCTCCAGGCGCTGGCGCACCTGGGACTCGTCCTCAGTGGCCCGCCCGCGCAGGCGGTCCTCCAGTACCTTGCGGCTGGGGGGCAACAGGAAGATGAACACCCCGTCCGGGAAGCGCTTCTGAAGCTGCTCGGCCCCGTTCACATCGGTGTCCAGGAAAAGGTCCTGGCCCTGGCCCAAGGCCCGGCGCACGATCTTTTCCGAGGTGCCGTAGAGGTTGCCGAAGATCTCCTCGTACTCGGCCATCTCCCCGGCGGTGATGCGCGCCTGAAAATCCTCGCGGCTGACGAAGTGATAATCCACTCCGTCCTGCTCGCCGGGCCGGGGCTGGCGGGTGGTCAGGCTCACCGAATAGGCCAGGTCGGGCATATCCTGGAGCACCCGCGTGGCGATGGTGCTCTTGCCCGCCCCCGGCGGTCCGGACAAAACGAAAATCTGACCCTCGCCGCTCATGCCGGCTCCTCCTCGCTGAGTACCAACGGTGTGTCTTCAAAGCTGGTGGACTCGTAGCGCTGGCCCATGGTGTCCGGCTGGATGGCCGAGAGCAGCACGTGCCCCGAGTCGGTGATGACTATGCTGCGGGTGCGCCGTCCCTGGGTGGCGTCCAACAGGCGGCCCGCCTGGCGGGCCTCCTCGCGCAGGCGCTTCATGGGCGCCCCGGCGGGGTTGAGTATGGCCACCACCCGGCGGGCGGCCACGGTGTTGCCGAAACCCAGGCTCATCAACTTGCCGGCCATCAGCGCCTCCCGACCCTACTCTACGTTCTGGATCTGCTCGCGGATGCGTTCCAACTCGGCCTTGAGCTCCACGATGGTCTGGCCCGCCGCGGCGTCCGGCGTCTTGGAGCCCATGGTGTTGGCCTCCCGGTTGAGCTCCTGCATCAAAAAGTCCAGCTTGCGCCCCACCGGTTCGGAGCTGGCCAAAAACTGCTTGAACTGCTCCAGGTGGCTGGCCGCGCGCACCGCCTCCTCGGTGATGTCCGCCTTGTCGGCGATCACCGCCACCTCCATGGCCAGGCGCTGAGGGTCGGGCTCGGTGTCGCCGGTGAGAAAGGCGATGCGCTCGCGCAGGCGCTCCTGATACCCGGCCACCACCTGGGGAGAGCGGGCCGCCGCCTCGCTGAACAAACGCCCCACCACCTCCATGCGGGCGGTCAGGTCCTCGGACAGGGCCTGTCCCTCGGCGGCGCGCATGGCCTCCAACTCGTCCAGGGCCTGGGCCAGGGCTGGTTCCAGCTGGCTCCACAGGGCCTCGGGGTCCGGCCCCTCCTCCTGGCTCAGGATCAGGTCGCGGTTGTACAGGAAGGGCATGATGCCCGCCTCCTGGCTTACGCCCAGCTCCTGTTGCAGCTCGGCCAGCACCCGGCGGTATTCGCGCACCAGGGGCCGGTTGAGCACCAGGCGGGGGGCCGCCTCCACCGCGCCGCTGGCCGCCACGCTAAGGCTGACCCGGCCCCGGGTGAGGCGCGCGCCCACGAACTTCTTGATGCGCTCCTCCAGGGCGTTTAGCCCCGAGGGCAGGCGCAGATGGAAATCCAGGTAGCGCGAGTTAACCGTCTTCAACTCCGCCACCCAGGCGCCCTCGCCGACGGCGTTTTGACCCCGGCCGTAGCCGGTCATGGACTTGATCAAAGAAATTCTCCCCGCGCCTGCTCTTGCTTGCCCTGCCACAAGAGGCGGCCGCGCAAAAAGCCCAGCAGGTCGCGCATGTCCTCCCCGCTGTAGTCGGGGTAGGTCCAGGGCAGGGCCTGATAGCCGCCGCCCTGATAATAAAGGGTCACTTCGCCGTAGATGCCCGGCTCCAGCTCCATGCGGTGCCCCGCGAATTTGTGGGTGGCCAGCACCAGGCTGTCCCGGTCCAACAGGCCGGGGTCCAGGTTTACCCGCCGCCGCCCCTCGTGGGCGAGCTCGGCCTCGATCCCGGCGCATTGGCGCTTGATCGCGGCCAGTTCGCCGGGCAGCCGCAGGCTCTCCAGGGCGGCCAGCCGCCGGGTTAGGCCGGGGCCCATCTCCGGGGTGTAGTATCCGCTGTCGGTGAAGGGCATCGGCTCCGAGTAGAATACCACCCTGCCCAACAGCGAGGCCAGGCGCTCCAGGGCCCGCGCCCGGGGCTCTTCCGGCCCGGCCAGCAGGCTGACCACCAGCCGGGCGGGCCGGGGAGCGGCGCTCATGGCCGGTTTAGGGCCGGCCCACGCTGGAGTAAACGAAACCGACCTGGCGCACCCGCTCCGGCGGGTACACGTTGCGCAGGTCCACCACCACCTTGCCCTTCATCACCTGTTTGAGCTTGGCCCAGTCGAGGTTGCGGAACTGGTTCCACTCGGTCATGAGCACCAGGCAATCGGCCCCTTCGGCGGCGTGGTAGGCGTTGTCGCAGGCCACCAGATCCGGCATGGTTTCCATGGCCTCGGCCATGCCCGCCGGATCGTAGGCCCTAACCGTGGCCCCCTGCTTCATGATGGCGGGCAGGATGTCCAGGCTGGGGGACTCGCGCATGTCGTCGGTGTTGGGCTTGAAGGTCAGCCCCAGGCAGGCCACCACCTTGCCCTCAAGCTCGCCGCCCAGGGCCTGGGCGATCTTGTCGGCCATGCGTTGGCGCTGGTTGCGGTTCACCTCGATCACCGCCTCCACGATGCGGAAGCGGTAGTCGTGGTCTTTGGCGATGTGCGCGATGGCCTCGGTGTCCTTGGGGAAGCAGGAGCCGCCGTAGCCCGGCCCGGCGTGCAAAAACTTGGGGCCAATGCGCCGATCCAGGCCCATGCCCTTGGCCACCAAATTCACGTCCGCCCCCACCTTTTCGCAGATGTTGGCCATCTCGTTGATGAAGCTGATCTTGGTGGCCAGGAAGGCGTTGGAGGCGTACTTGATCATCTCCGCGGTTTCCACGTTGGTGAGCACGAAGGGGGTCTCGATGAGGTACAGGGGGGCGTAGAGGTCGCGCATCACCGCCTGGGCCCGCTCGCTGCCCGTGCCCACCACCACCCGGTTGGGGCGCATGAAATCCTCGATGGCCGAGCCCTCGCGCAGGAATTCTGGGTTGCTCACCACGTCGAAGTCCACCGGGGCCTTCTGGTTGGCCTTGATGATGGCCGCCACCTTTTGGCCGGTGCCCACCGGCACCGTGGACTTGGTGACCACCACCTTGTAGTCGGTCATGGTCTGGCCGATGCTCTTGGCCACCTGCTCCACGTACTTGAGGTCCGCCGCGCCGTCGTTGCCCTGGGGGGTGCCCACGGCGATGAATATCACCAGGGAGTTCTTGATGCCCTCTTCCAGGTCTGTGGTGAAGCTCAAGCGTCCCTCGCGGGCGTTCTTGGCCACCAGTTCCTCGAGACCGGGCTCGTAGATGGGCACCTTGCCCTGTTTGAGCATATCGATCTTGTCCTGGACCTTGTCCACGCACACCACGTTGATGCCGAACTCGGCGAAGCAGGCCCCGGTGACCAGACCGACGTACCCCACGCCAACCATGCAGATATTCATGCCGTCATTCCCGTTATGTCCGCCCCAAGGCGGCTATTTGTCGTGCCCCGGCCCTGGACCGGATCAGCTCCCGCCCCCCCAGGGCCAAGCCGGTCAGCAGCCAAAACATCATACCCGTATCGTCCACGAAAAAATCGTCGAACAAATTGCGCAAACAGAACCCGGCCACCATGGCCACCGTGGCTGCGCCGAAGGCCCGTGCCGCCTCACCGCCCACCGGCGGCGAGTGGGGCCACAAGAACCACACCAGCACTCCCATTATAAGCAAAATGGCGATCAGCCCCTGAACCCCCAGTTGCAGGGTCAGGTCCACGAAGGTGTTGTGGGCGTGCCACAACAGCGGCTGGTGGGTGGCCCGGAAATTAGGGAAGGCCTTGGAGAAGCTGTGCCGTCCCAGGCCGATGCCCCGGAAGGGGTCCTTTTTGACCTGTTTGTAGGAGTACACCCACAGGGTCAACAGGTCGCCCGCCGTGCCCCCGGTCTTCAGGGGGTTGGTCACCAGCCTGTCCCAGCGCTCGCCGTGGCGCGAGCCGGGCGCGGTGAACATCAGCCCGGCCACCAACAGGGCGGCCAGCCCCACCAGGAGCAGGGCGCGCAAGCGGTGGCGGGTGAGCATAACCAGGCACAATACGGCTTGCAAAAGCATGGCCAGCCAGGCGGCCCGGTTGTAGGTGGTGTAGGCCAACACGGCGGTGGCCAGGACAAAGGCCAACCAAAGCCACTTGGCACCGGTTCTTGTCCACACCAGGGGAGCCAGCAGCAGGTAGGGCCACACCAGCACCAGGTAGGTGCCCAGGGTGCCGTAGCCGCTGTGCAACGAGCCCGCCCGCACCGCGTGGTTTAACAGGGAGCCTCCCTCGTGGAAGAAGAAGATCAGCCCGGTCACGGTCATCACCGCCAGGCCCACCAGGATCACCCCCCAGAACTGCTTGAGATTCTCTTCGTCCTGGATCAGGTGCACCCCGGCGTAAAAAAGCAGCAGGCCCTTGAGCACCTCGGCCCGGAGTTCCTTGAGGGTGTAGGCCATGTCCACCGCGGTGAACAGGCTGAACACCGTGGTGGCCACGTAAAAGATCAGGGGCCAGAAAAGCACCGTGGAACGGAAGCTGAACTCGTGGCGGGCCCAAAAAAACAGGACCAGGAAAAAGAGCATGCCCACCACCGCTATCTCGCGTGCGGCGGTGATGGCCTCCAGGGGCAAAATGAACACCAGCCCCAGGGCGAACAGCCGGGCCAACCGGTAGAAAGTATCGGCCAGGCCGGGATACTCCTGCCAGAGCACGGCGCTGAGGCGGGCGGCGCTCATCAGTCCGCGTACCTGCCTTGACGGGCCAACTCCACCAGTCGGGCCAGACCCTGGCGGAAATCCACCTTGGGCGCGTAGCCCAGCACCTGCTTGGCCTGCTCCAGGGAGGCCAAGCTGTAGCGCACCTCGCCGGAGCGGGCCGGGCCGAATTTCGGTTCCACCTCGCTGCCCAGGAGCTCGCCCAGCACCTGGAGCAGGTCCAGGAGATCGTGGCTGACCCCGGCGGCCACGTTGATGGCCTGGCCGGGGGCCTCGGGGGCGGTGCAGGCGGCCAGGTTGGCAGCCACCACGTTGTCCACGTAGGTGAAGTCGCGGCTCTGGCGGCCGTCGCCCAATACGGTGGGGGCTTGGCCTTCTTGCAGGGCGAAGAGGAACTTGGGCACCACCGCCGCGTAGGGAGACTCCGGGTCCTGGCGGGGGCCAAAGACGTTGAAGTAGCGCAGGCGCACCGTTTCCAGGCCGTAGACATTGTAAAAGGCGGTGCAGTAGTTCTCCATGGCCACTTTGCTCACCGCATAGGGGCTCAGAGGCTTGGGCGGCAGGGCCTCCTCCTTGGGGGCCGACTCTGGCTTTACATCGCCGTAGATGGAGGAGCTGCTGGCCACCACCACCCGCTTTACACCCGCCTCCTTGGCGGCCCACAGGATGTTGAGGCTGCCGGTGGCGTTCACCTCGTGGGTAGCCAGGGGGTTCTCGATGGAGCGCTGCACGCTGGGCCGCGCCGCCTGGTGCAGCACGTAGTCCACGCCCTGCATGGCCTGTTGGCAGGTTTGCAAATCGCGGATGTCGCCCTCGATAAAACTGAACTCGCCCTTGCCCCGGCGGGCCGCTCGCAGGTTCTGCATTTTGCCGGAAGTCAGGTTGTCAAAGACCCGTACCGTCTGGCCCTGGGCGGTCAATGCCTGGGCCAGGTGGGAGCCTATGAAACCCGCTCCGCCGGTGATCAGATAGGTGGGCATCAGTTGCTCCTGCGGTTGATGGAGTGCAGATCTTGTTCCAGGGCCTTGGACAGGCGCCCGGCGGTTACCGCCGAGGTGCCCACCTCGCCCACCACCACCCCGGCGGCCACGTTGGCCATGACCGCGGCTTCGGGCAGGCTGAGGCCGCAGACCAGCCCCAGGGTCAGGGTGCTGATCACCGTATCCCCCGCGCCGGTGACGTCGAAGACCTGCTTGGCCATGGTGGGCACGTGGTCCATGCCCTCGGGAGTGACCAGGGTCATGCCCCGCTCACCCTGGGTGATGAGGATGGCTCCGGCCTGCAAATTTTCCAGGAGCAGGCGCCCGGCCCGCTCCACCGCTTTGTCCCCCTGGGGGCTGATGCGGGCGGCGGCCAGGGCCTCGTGATGGTTGGGGGTCACCACCGTGGCCCCGGTGTAAAGCGGCATGTTGACCACCTTGGGGTCCACGCTCACCACTAGGTTGCCGGAGCGGGCCTGTTCCTGCACGGTGTTCAGGATGGCCCGGCTGATGACCCCCTTGGCGTAGTCGCTGATAATCACCGCGTCGCAGCGGGGCAGTTCCTGGGCCAGGTAGGCCTGCATGCTGGCCAGTTCCTCGGGAGGGCACTCCCTGCGGCTCTCACGGTCCACCCGGACCATCTGCTGGCTGTGAGCCACCACCCTGGTCTTGACCGTGGTAGGGCGGTCCTTGCTTACGGTCAGGCCCTTTTTGGAAACCTCAAGCTGGTCCAGAAGCTCCAGGACCTGCCGGCCGGCCCGGTCGTCTCCCACCAGGCCACAGATGCCCGCCCCGCAGCCCAGAGCGATGAGGTTGTGCACCACGTTGGCCGCGCCGCCCAGCATGTAGGTTTCGCTCTCCACCTCGACTACCGGCACCGGGGCCTCGGGGCTTATGCGCTCCACCCGGCCCCAGATGAACTCGTCGAGCATGACGTCGCCCAACACCAGGATGCGCTTGCTGCTGAAACGATGCACCGCCTCCTGGAGGCGATCCAAATCGATAGTGTAGGTCATGGGATTGCTTCCCCGGGCTTGCGCCCTTGCTCCAGCCGCTCCAGAGCGGCGAGGACTTCCTCAACCTCAATGGGCTCTATGGGGCCGGTGGCCCCCAATATTTGGCAGTCAACACCCCATGGCCGCCAATTGTACAGCGGGGTGCTGGACCACAATACCACCTGGGGTTTGTGCACCGCCGCCGCGAAGTGCATGGGGCCGCCCTCGGGAGTGATGAAAGCCCGCCCGGCGGCGATCATGGCGGCGAAATCCTTTAGGCTGGGCGAGCAAAACACCGGCGGTTTGGGTTCCAGGCCCTGAAGTATTGCGCCCACCCAGGCCTCGTCGCCCGGGGCGTGGGTGATGACCACCCCGCCGGGCCGCTTGGCCAGTTCCCCGGCCAGGCGGCGATACTTGGCGTCGGGCCAGGTGCATCCGGGGCGATAGGCCCAGCGGGTTATGTTGAGCACCACCGGGGGCCGGGCCGGGTCTAAAGGGCAAGTGGCAAACAATTCCGCCACCTTGGCCCTGGACTCCTCGGGTACTTTGAGATACAGCCTGCCGGGGGGGCTGTCAAGGCCGATGTGCCTCAAAAGGGACATGCACCTGAGCACCTCGTGGTCCTTTTTGGGGGGCCAGGGGGCGGGCAGGTTGTAGTAGAAACCCCAGCGCTTTTTCTTGCCCCTGGCCTCGGGCCCTAGCCGCCAGCGCGCCCCGGAGGCGTAGGTCAGCCAGGCCTGGGAGTTGGAGAAGCTGTCGCGGAAAGCCACGGCCAAGTCGAAGCGCCGCCTGCGCACCTGGGCCAGCATGGAGGCCATGCGCCTGAAGGACTCCACCTTGCCGTAGTGGCGGTGCTTGGCCTTGGGATAGACGAAAAGCTCGTCCAGGGCGGGGTGCCCCTCTATGGCCGACTGGCTGAGAGTGCACACCAGTGCGGCCAAATGGGCCTGGGGGAAGGCGTCGCGCAGGGCCTGGATGGCCGGAGTGGTGCACAACACATCGCCGATGTTGTCGTTACGCACCACCAGGATGCTCTTTACTTGGGCTGGGTCGAAGGGACCGGGCCGATCCCTAAACCGCCCCAGCACCAGAGGATTGATTATAGGAGAAAGCCAGGACAAAAAACCCCTCAGGCCTGAAGCCCCAACATTTCCAGGGTGGTTTCTATGACCATTTCCTCGTGGAGCTGCTCCATGCACACCGGGTCCAGGCAGCCCTTGTCCGCGCAGGGGTCGCAGGTGGCCGGGACCTTGAGCACCCGGTCGCGGGGACCGCGGGGGCCCACCTTGGCCGGATCGGTGGGGCCGAACAGCCCCAGCACCGGGGTCTGCACCGCCTGGCCCAGGTGCAAGGGACCGGTGTCGTTGCTGATCACCAGGTCCAGGCGGCTGAGCACCGCGCCCAAGAGGCGCAGGCTTAGGTTGTAGCCCTTGTGAAACTGACGCCCGGCCGCTTCCTCGGCCCGGCGGGCCAGATCTCGCTCGCTGCCGTCGCCGATGTGGATGACCTCCACGCCCTTGGAGTACAAGGCCGCGGCCACCCTGCCGAAACGCTCCGCCTGCCAGCGGCGGTACTGGGCCGAAGCCCCCAACACCAGGCCCACCCGCAGGCGGTCGGGCCGCATGCCCAGCTTGCGCAGCCAGCTTTCGGCGTACTCGCCCTCCTCGGGCCTGAGGAACATGTGCATGAAGCGGTCCTGAGGCTGAATCTCGGCCCCGGCCCATTGGGCCAGGCGCAGGCGCTCGTCCACCGCGTGCACCTTGGGGTTGCGGGGCAAGGCCTCCAGGCGCAATTTGGGGTCCTGCCATCCCTGAATGTTCACCGCCCGCTCGTAGCGCAGGTGGGGCATAAGCTTGATCAGGTCGTCGTTGGCGTGCAGCACCACCAGGCTTTGGTAGCGCCGCGCGGACAGGGCCGCGGCCACGTAGGTGCGGCTGAAGCCGTTGTTGCGGTAGGGATACAAGCGGCTGATATAGGGGTTTTCCTGTAGCAGGGGGCGGCGCTTTTGATGGACCAAAACATCCACGTCAAAGCTGCGGCCCATGGCGACCAGGGCCGGGCTGCAAAACATGGTATCACCAATGGCCGTTGTACAGGCAGCCAAAACCCGGGGTCGGCTCATGGAAGAATTCCGTCTCCTGCTTTACCCCTGAAAAACCGCCGGGACCGGACCACCCATGTCCAAGCGAACCAAAGCAAAAATATAGCACAGCTTAACTATTTGGCCAGGGTGGGCGCAAGCCGGGAAGCTCAGCCCCTGCCCAACTACGGGCAATGCCGACTGCTTGCCAAGGGGCATTCCTCGCCACCGGGGACCGTTTTTTGTCGAAAAAACGGGGGCAGAATCAAACTTGCGGCGAATTAGGTCTATGATTACGACCATTTGCCTAGGAGACGTCTTCTTCCAACAGAGCCATGGTCTGCGCCAGCCACTGCTCCTGGCTGGGCACCTGGTGGCTGAAGCCCTTGCCCAGGGCCAGGGCCTTTTCACAGGCCTCCGCCAGTTCCTCCACCTCACCGGCGGCCGATACCACCGCGCCGCTGATACCCTCTTCCACCAGTTCGCTGGCCCCGGCGGCGGTGGTGGTCACTACCGGGGTGCCCGCGTAAAGGGCCTCCAGACAGGCGATGGAGCAGGGGTCGTAGATGGTGGGCAGCACCAAGGCGTCGGCCGCGGCCAGCAGGGGGGCCACCTTGCTTTGCAGGCCCAGGAACCGCACCCGGTCCTCCACCCCCAGGGCGCGGGCCTTTTCCCGCCAGGGCCGGGGGCGGTCCCGCCCGGCAACCAGGAGCACAACCCGGGGCATGCGGGCCAGGGCGGCCAGGGCGAAGGCCAGCCCCTTGCGCTCCCAGCCCGAGCCCAGGAACAGCAGCACCGGCCTGCCCTTGGCCAAGTCCAGCTCCTCCCGCTGGTGGCGGCGGGTATGGCTCTGGCGGGCCGGGGCCAAGTCCGCCTCGTCCACCGCGTTGTAGATGACCTTTATCTTTTCCGGCGGCACCCGATAATAGCGTTCAAACTCCTCGGCCACCATGCGGCTGATGGCGATGACGTGGCCCAGCTCCGGGGCGTCCAGGGTGCGCCGCTCCAGGGACAGCAGGGCCCGGTGCTTGGGGTTGAACCCAAAGCTCAGGCGCTTGAGGCGGCTCTCGTAGGGGGCGCGGCGCTCCAGCCAGGCGGCGTGCACCCCATCCCCGGCCCGAAACACCGGGCAGCCCGGCACCCGCTCCATGCTCAGGAAGGAATCCAGGCCCAGCCCCTTTGCCGCGTCCAGGGCGGCGGCGGCCCAGGCGGCGGGTTTGGCCGGAAGAACCTGGTGAAGGCTAACCCCCTGGGGCACTTCGCCCTGCCAGGCCGAGGCCACCACGTGCACCTCGTGCCCCCGCTGGGCCAGGCCCTTGGTCAACAGGCCCAACACCCGCTCGGCCCCGCCGGTGAAATCGTATTTGTAGCGTATCAGTCCCAGGCGCACGGCTAACCCGTCCTTTGCAGCAGGCGGTCGGCCGCTTCGATCAACCGCTGGGCGGGCATTTCCACCAGGCAGCGGCTCACCTTGCTGTCCTCGCAACCGGACCGGCCGCAAGGATGCTGCGGGCATTCGCCCACCACCACCTCGCAGGGCGCTTGCCAGGGCCCCCACATCCGCTCGCCCGAGGGCCCGAAGATGGTGAGCACCGGCACCCCCAGGGCGGCGGCCATGTGCATGGGCGCGCTGTCCACCCCGGCGAACAGCCGCGCATGGGCAATGAGCCCGCCCAGGGAATAAAGATCCAGGCGGCCGCTCAGGTCCAGGGCCACCGCTCCGGGCTCGGTCCGGGCCTTGATCTGCTCCACCATGGACAGTTCCTTGGGATCGGGCCCGGAGGTGAGCACCACCTTGAGACCCTGCTCGGCCAGGTGGTTTATCAGGGCGGCGTTGCCGCCGTGAGTCCAGGACTTGAACATCCAGCGGGAGGTGGGGTGCAGCACCACGTATCCCCCCGGCTCCAAACCGGCCTCCTCCAGCAGGCGCGCGGCCTTTACCCTGCCCTCCTGGCCGGGCTCGAACTTCAGGGCCGTATCCCCCGGCTCCAGGCCCAGGGCCCTCACCTGGTCCAAAAAGGCCTCCACCATGTGGCGCTGGTCGTCCCAGCGGGGGGCCAGCACGTGAAAGGCCCGGCCCCGCATGCGCGGCGTTTTTGGAGCGAATCCCACCCTGAGCTTGGCTCCCGAGGCCCAGGAGAGGAAAGCCCCCCGGTCTCCCTCGGCCAGCTCCATGGAAAGGTCGTAACCCGTCCTGCGCAGGCGAAGCAAAAAGCCCAGGTGCCAGGCCGCCGCGGCCAGGGGGCCGGCGTGGTCGCGCCTGAGCACCATCACCTGGTTGATTTGGGGGTTGTGGGCCAACATGGCCTCGGTGCCGGGGTTCACCACCACGTCCACGGCCAAGCCGGGCCAGCGCTCCTTGAGGGCGGAGATCACCGGGGTGGTCACCAGCACGTCGCCGATATGCCCCAGCTTCACTATGAGGGCGCGGCGGGGATCGCTGGTCAGGGATTTGGGCAAGCTCATGCCTCCAGGGGCTGGGCCTCTTCCGGCAGCATGATGGGTATGTCGTCCTGCACCGGATAGCGAACCCCGCAGTTTTCGCAGACCAGCCAGGCGCTATCGGATGAAACCGCCACGGACTGCTTGCACCGGGGGCAGGCCAAAATCTCCAATAGGTCGCGGCTAAGAGCCATGCTTACGCCTCCCGCAGCAGCTTGAGGTTGTCCCGCACCCACTGGGTCTCGGCGGCCAGGCCCTGGGCCAGGCTCACCTGGGGGGCGTAGCCCAGGATATCACGGGCCTTGGAGCAGTCGGCCTCGGTGTCGCGCACGTCGCCCTTGGCCACCTCCAGGCGCTCGACCTTGGCGCTGTTGCCGGTGATCTCCTCCAACATGGCGATGACCTGGTTCACGCTCACCCGGGAGCCGCCGCCCACGTTGAACACCTGGCCCTTGGCCTCGGGGGTGGTCACCGCGGAGATGGTGGCGGCCACGATGTCGTCCACAAAGGTGAAGTCGCGCGACTGCTCGCCGTCGCCGAACAGGCGGATGCTGCCGCCCTCCAAAAGGGCGCGGATGAAGCGGTGGAAGGCCATGTCCGGCCGCTGGCGGGGGCCGTAGACCGTGAAGTAGCGCAGGCTGGCCGTGTCCATGCCGAAGTTCTTGTGGTACAGGCCGCAGAGGTGCTCGGCGGCCAGCTTGGTGACTCCGTAGGGCGAAACCGGCCAACAGGCGCTGGTCTCGCGCATGGGCAGATCCTGGGTGTCGCCGTACACGCTGGAGGAGCCGGCGTAGACCAGCCGCCCCAGGCCCATCTCCTTGCCCGCTTCCAGCAGGCGCTGGGTGGTCAGGATGTTGTTGTGGGTGTACACGGCGAAGTTTGCCCCCCAGGAGCGGCGCACACCGGCCTGGGCCGCCAGATGCACCACCGCGTCGATGCCCTCCAGCAGCTCGGCGGGAGCCACGGCCATGATGTCGGCCTCGATCAGCTCGAACCCCTCGCTGCCCCGCAGGCCCCCCAGGTTTGCTTCCTTGAGGGGCCGGGGGTAGTAGTCGGTGAAGCTGTCTATGCCCCGCACGCGGTGGCCCAGCTCCAGCAAGCTTTCCGAGAGGCGCGAGCCGATGAAGCCCGCCGCGCCGGTGACCAAAATGTTCATGCTCTTCTCATCTCCCGGATACCAACTTCATGGCGGCCTGGGCCGCCTGGGCGGGGCTGATCTGCTCCATGCATTTCAGATCACCGCAGAAGCGCTCGAAGCACGGGCTGCAATCCAGCCCGGCCCGCAGAATTTCATGGCCCGCGCCGCTGGGCCCCGTGCGCCAGGGGGCGGTGGGCCCGAACAGGGCCGCCACCCTGGTGCCCATGGCCGCGGCCAGGTGCATCACCCCGGTGTCGGTGCACACCACCGCGTCGGCCATTGCCAGCAGGGCGGCCAGCTCCTTGAGCCCGGTGCGGCCAGTGAGGTCCACTAGATCGCTCACCCCGGAGCGCCGGGCGATGAGCCGTCCGATGGCCTGGTCGTCGCGCGAGCCGCTGACCACCAGGCGCACTCCCCGCTCGCCCAGAAGCTCGGCCAACTCCACCCAGTGGGCCAGGGGCCAGAGCTTGGAGTCCCATTTGGCCACCGGGTGCAGCACCACCACCGGCTGGGAGTCGTCCTCCCAAGGCAACAGCGAACGAGCAGCCGCCAGCTCTTCGGGCCGGGGCGTCAGGCCGAACTCGATCCGAGCCGGCAGTTCCAGGCCCAGGGGCTCCAGCATGTCCAGGTAGCGCTCCAGGGCCGGGCGATCGGGGTCGAAGGGGGCCAGCTTGTGGTTGTAGGCCAGGGCGGCCAGGGGCTCCTTGCCCCCCCGCCAGCCTATCTTGCGCGACCCACGGCTCAGGCCAACACAGATAGCACTTTTCATGAGCCCCTGCAAGTCGACCACCGCGTCATAGCGTACCGATCTTAGCTCCCTCCCGAAGCCGGTGAGCGGCGAAAGGGGCAGGCCGTCGGCCTCGGCCATCTGGTGACGCGGGCTCACCAAAATCCGGTCCAGGGCGGGGTGGCCCTGCAAGAGCCCGGCCGAGGGCCGCTCTACCAGCCAGTCGATCTGCGCGTCCGGCACCTGGCGGCGGATGGCCATGGCCACGGGCAGGCTCTGCACCACGTCGCCCAGGGCCGAAAGCTTGACGATGAGCACCTTCATCGCGGCCCGCCTCCGGCCAGGCGTTCCAGAATCCAGCGGGCCGCCGCCGCCAGATCCGGCAGGGTCGAGGCGGGCTCCTCGGCCACGGAACCCGCCGGGTCCAGGGGCATGCCGCTGGTCACCAACAGGCTGGTGAGTCCGGCGTTGTGGCCGCAGGCCACGTCGATGCGCTTGTCGCCCACCATGAAGGAGCCTTCCAGGCTTAGCCCCAGCTCTCGGGCCGCCTGCTCCAGCATGCCGGTGCCCGGCTTGCGGCAGTCGCAGATCCCGGCGTAGGGCTCCACCACGCCCTCGGGGTGGTGGGGGCAAAAGTAGAAGGCGTCCAGCCAGGCTCCGGCTTCCTCCCGCAGCTGGCGCTCCACCTCGGCCTGCACCGCGTGCATTTGCTCCAAGCCGAAACGGCCCCTAGCGATGCCCGACTGATTGCTCACCCCCACCACGGCCAGACCTGCCTGGCGCAAGTCGGCGATGGCCCGGGCCGCGCCGGGTAAAAGGCGCACCTGGGCGGGATCGGAGATGTAGCCCACCTCAACGTTGATGGTGCCGTCGCGATCGAGAAACACTGCCCGCCGCATCAGGCGCCCTCCCCCGCCCCGGCCAGCAGCTCTCGCGCCGCCTGGGCCACCTGCCCCGGACTTATGGCCGTGAAGCACTTCAGGTCGCCGGTGGGGCACTTAGGCTTCAGGCAGGGGCTGCAATCCACCGGCACCCGCACCAAGGATGTGTGGGGCCCCAGGGGGCCGGTGGTCACGGGGTTGGTGGAGCCGAACACCGCCACCGTGGGGCGGCCCAGGGCGGCGGCGGCGTGCATAAGGCCGCTGTCGTTGGTGATGAAAAGGCCAACACGCTCCACCAGGGCCAAGGCCTGGCCTAGGGTGGTGGCTCCAGCCAAATTACGCACGCTGAGCCCCTCAAGCCCACCGGCCACGGCACGGCAAGCCCCAGCCTCGCCCTGGCTGCCAAAGAGCAGCACCGCGTCGAAGCCGTCGGCCAACTCACGGGCCACGGTGGCGAAGCGTTCGGCGGGCCACTGCTTGGCCGGGCCAAAGGCCGCGCCGGGAGCCAGTCCCATCAGCCGCGCCCCGCCCAGGCCCTCACGCTCCAAATAGTCGGCCGCCCAAGCCTGGTCCTCGGCCGTCAGATGCAGCTGGGGCCGCACACCCTCTGGGGGCGGAACCAAGGGTAGCAGACCGGCTTGGCCCAAAATGGCCAGGTAGTAGCTGGTCTCGTGCACCTGCCTAAGCTCCGGGGTCAGGGCCGCCCGGTGGGTGAGCAGCAAGCCCCGGCCGTCGCGCACATAACCCAGGCGCACGGGGATGCGGGCCAGCCAGGCGATGAGCGCCGCCTCGAAGGCGTTCTGCAACAGCACCGCCCAGTCGTAGCGCCGCGCCCTGAGCTGCCGGGCCAGGGCCAGCATGCCGCCCGCCCCGGCGTGCCCGCCCCCCTTGTCATAGGTTAGCACCCGGCTCACCCCCGGCTGCGCGCCGTACACCGCCGCCGCCCAGGGCCTGGCCAGCACCTCTATCTCGGCCTGGGGGCAGGCCTGGTGCAGGGCGGCCAGGGCGGGCAGGGTCATCACCGCGTCGCCCACCCAGTTGGTGGCCCGCACCAGGATGCGCCGGGGCGCTGCCGGGTCCAGGGGGCGCATCAGCGCTTCTCCCTGGGCCAAGGCTGAAAGGGCTTGGTTTTCCAGCGCTGGTGCAGCCAGAACCACTGCTCCGGCTTCTGGCGGATTATGTCCTCCAGCACCTTGGTGTAGTTCTGGGTGTTCTGCCAGGTGTCCTTGGTCTTATCCTCGGTCTTGACCAGGGGCAGTTCCTCGCCGAAGTACACGTCGAACTTGCCGTCGTCGGCCCGCCAATTGTAATAAGGCACCACCGACGCTCCGGTGGAGCGGGTCAGCAGGGCCAGTCCCTTATTGGAGCACGCCGGCCGCCCGAAAAAATCCACCCACTCGCCGTCGTACCAGTCCACGTTCTGGTCCATCAAGAGGCCCAGCATGCGGTTCTGCTTTAGGCCGCGCAGGAGCGCCCGCGCCGAACGGCTCTTGGGCACCACCTCGCTGCCCCCGGTCTTGGTGCGCCAGCCGTTCACCAGGCGGTCGGCCGGGGGCCAGTCTATGGGCCGGGCCACGATGAGCGCCCCAAAGCCCAGGCCCATGGACCCGGCTATGTTGGCCCACTCCCAGTTGCCGAAGTGGCCGGTCAAGAGGATCAGGCCTTTGCCCTTGGCCAAGGCCTGGTGCACGTTGTCCAGACCGTGGCAACGGGTCTGGGCGAAAATCTCCTCGGGGCTCAGGCGAACCAGGCGGGGAATCTCGGTGGCTACCTGGGCGATGTGCTCGAATACCTTGCGCCCGATTTCCTCAACCCAGGCAGCGTCCTTTTCGGGGAACGAGGCGGTCAGGTTGCCCAGCACGATGTCCCGGTGGCGCTGGTCCAGTCGCATGGCCAGGCGGCCCAGGCCCCGGCCCACGGCCCGGCTCAGGCCCAGAGGCGGCAGGGACAAGGTCCACACCCCGGCGCGCAACGCCTTGTCGGCAAAGCTCATCGCGCCCCCTCCCAACCCGCTAGGGCGTGGCTTAGCAGGCGCGGCAGGGCCTCGGGACCGTCCAGGAACTCCAGGCCCAAGCGGGTGCTCCACACCGGAATGTCCCCCGGCAGGTCGTCGGGCAGGCGCACCGCGTCCTTGCCCGAGCACACCAGGGCCCGGGCCGAAAGGGTCTGGGCCCGCGCCCAGAGCCCGGCCAACTCCGAAGCGGTGAAACGATGATGATCGCCAAAGGACTCCAGGCCCAGCACGGTGAGCCCGGCCTGGCGCAGGCTTTGGCGGAAGCTCTCGGGCCGGGCCAGGCCGCAGAAAGCGTACACCGGCTCGCCCCGCCACGTCTCTTCTTCCAGGGCGGTGCCCTCCCGCGCCAGCTCCAGCCCCTCCAGGCTATAGCGGCAGGCCAGGATGGGCTTGTCACCCACCCGCCAGGCCAGGGACTCCCTGGCTTCGCGCGCTTGCAGCCGATCACGCACCCTGGTCAGCACCACCACCTGGGCGCGCTCCAAGGCCCCCGGCCCCTCGCGCAAACGGCCACGGGGCAAAAGTCGCTCCCCGGCCAAGGGGTCTGACGCGTCCAGGGCCACCAGGTTCAGGTCGCGGTACAGGGCCCGGTGCTGCAACAGGTCGTCGCCCACCAAAATGCGGGTGCCGCACTTTTGCAGAAGCAACTGCCCTGCCTGGTAGCGCGAGGCCCCCACCGCCACCGGCACCCCCAGACGCCGGGCCAGCAAAAGTGGCTCATCGCCCGCCTGGGTGGAATCGGCCAGGATGTTCCGGCCGTCGCTGACCAGCAGAGGCTCTTTACCTTGGCGACCGTAGCCCCGGCTTATGACCCCGGCGGGCAGGCCCATTTCCTGAAGGGCGCGCACCACGGCCATGGTCAGGGGGGTCTTGCCCGTGCCACCCACGGCCAGGTTGCCCACTCCGATCACCGGCACCGGCAAACAGCGCGAGGGCTTGAAGCCCAGGTCAAAGGCGGTGTTGTTCAGCCATACCCCGGCGGCGTATAGCCCGCTGGCCGCCGTGGCCGCCACCCGCAGGGCCCCCAGCCAGCGGGGGCCGGGCTCGTCGCCCAGCACCTTGCGCCACAAGGCTTCGGACCGCTTAGGCATGGCCGCCCTCCAGGAGAAGAGCCGCCGCCGCCACTGCCCGCTCCACCGCGCCGTGGTGGGCGTCAACGAAGTTGCGCGCCGCCTGACCCATGACCTTGGCTTTTTCCGGATGCGCCAGCAACTCGCCCCAGACCGCAGCCAGTTCCACGCCGGAGTTGATGCGCAGGCCTCCGCCCGCCTCTTCCAGGTCGCGGGCCATTTCCAAAAAGTTGTGGGTGATGGAGCCGAACACCACCGGCACCCCCTGGGCGGCTGGTTCCAAAAGATTATGCCCTCCCACGGACACCAGGGAGCCGCCCACGAATGAGGCCGCGCCCAGGGCGTAGGCCGAGGCCAGCTTGCCCAGCAGGTCCAACACCACCACCTGGCTGCCCGCCGGAGCCGGGCCTTGGGAGAGCCGGGCCACGCTGAGGCCTCGCTCCTGGGCCAGGCGGGCCACCGCCCCTCCCCGCTCCACTTCCCGGGGGGCGATGAGCAAGGCCAGGCCGGGCACGCGCTCCTTGAGCTGCACATAGGCGTCCAGACAGGGCTCCTCTTCCCCGGCGTGGGTGGACCCGGCCACCAGCACGGTGCGCCCGGCCAGGCCCAACTCCTCGGCCAGGGCGCGGCGCCGGGCTTCATCCAGGGCCGCCGGGGCGCTGTCGAATTTGAGGTTGCCGCCCACTTTCACCTTGCCGGGATCGACCCCCACGTCGAGAAGACGCTCCCGGTCGGTGGCGGTCTGCACCAGCACCAGGTCGAAGCCCCGGAACAGCTCCCGGGCCAGAGGGCCCAGGCGGCGATAGCCCCTGAGGGTGCGGGGGCTCACCCGTCCGTTGACCAGCAGGCGCGGCACCCCCTGCTCGGCCAGGGCCCACTGCCAGCCGGGCCAAAGGTCGCCCTCCACCAGGATGGCCAGGCCGGGGTGCAAGGCCTGGAGCACCGGGCGCATGGCCCAGGGCAGCTCCAATGGTCGTATGAAGGTGGCGTCCACCTGATCGGCCAGCTTTTCCCGCGCCGTAGCCAGGCCCTGACCGGTGCCGCAGGAAAAGGCGATGGGCTTTTGGGGAAAGCGCTCGCGCAGGCCGCGCACCAGAGGGAGGGCCGAAACCGACTCGCCCACGCTCAGGGCGTGCAGCCAGATGCCGCCGGGCTTTAACGCGGGCGGCTGGGCCAAGGGGCCCAGGCCCAGGCGGGCCAGGGTGGCTTGGCGCTTGGGCGGCCGGGCCAGGCGGGCGGCGATGAACGGCGAGGCCGCCGCCGCTCCCAGGCCCAGGGCCAGGCTGTACAGGATGCGTTTCATGCCGCCCCCTGCGCGAGGTCCGATGCCTGCCAAGCCAGGTCTCCGGCCCGCCCCGGCGCTCTGCCCCAGGCCACCTCGTCCACCGGCACGCCCTGGGCCGCTTCCTGGGCCGCGGCGTCCACCAGGCGCGGGAAGCTAACCCCCCGGTCTCGCAAGCGGGCGATGAGGCCCTCCAGCACCGGGGCCTGGGCCCTGCCCTCCACCTCGCCGTGCAGGGTGTAGACGTTCAGCTCACCGGGGCGCACCCGGTCGGCCAGCCAGGCGGCGGCGGTGTCCAGGGTGACGCCGTCGCGGCCCAGGATCTCGTCCAGGGTGGGCATGGTGGTGGGCAGTTCCACCAGGGGCAAGGGGCGACCCTCCACCAGGGGCCGGAAGGGGCTGCGCCCCCGGGCGCAGGACACGTGGCTGATGCCCATGTCGGCCAGGGCCTGATAGGCGGTGGGGGTGATCTGCCAGCCGGGAGAGGCGAAGGTCGCCGGAGCCAGGCCGGTTATCTGCTTGTAGAGCCGCCAGGCCCGGCCCAGGTGGGCCCTTATGCGATAGGCGGGCAGGTGACACATGCGGTCGTGCCAGAACACGTGGTCCCAGCCGTGCAGACCCACCTCGTGGCCCTCGGCGATGAGCTCGTGGAACAGATACGGGGCCTCCTGGGCGATAATTGGCCCGGGCAAGGCCACGCCGTAGAGCATGGTGGTTATCCCGTAGGCTCCCGCCGCGCCGGAGCGCAGTTGCTTTTGCAGGAAGCCGGGCTTCACCAAGCGGGCCAGGGCGCGGCCCGAGTGGTCCGGCCCCATGGCGATGTAAAAGGAGGCCTTCACCCCAGCTTGGGCGAAGATGTCCATCAGGCGAGGCACGCCTTCCAGCAGGCCCACCTTGGTGTCGATGTCTACTTTAAGAACCAGGCGGGTGTCGGCCGCTTTAAGCACCATGGTTACGACCCGGCTTCGGGGTCCCTGGTCTCGCGGATGACGAAGCGCGGCCTGCGCCGAACCTCGCGGTAGATGCGGCCCAGGTATTCTCCCATGAGCCCCACCACCAGGATTTGCAGGCCCACGAATACGAACAGGATGGCGAACAGGGTGAACACCCCTCCCACCTCCGGGCCCACCACCAGGCGGCGGACGAACAGGAACAGGCCGAAAGCCAGGCCCATCAGGGCGATGAGCACGCCCAGGACGCTGACCATCTGGATGGGCAGCACCGAGAAGCCGGTCATCAGGTCGAAGTTGAGCTTGATTAGCTTGAAGATGCTGTACTTGGATTGTCCCGCCGCGCGCTCGGCGTGGGCCACGGGGATCTCGCCCACGCTGGCCGCGTAGAGGTTGGCCAGGGCCGGGATGTAGGAGGAGGTCTCCTGGGAGGCGCACATGGCCTGGACCACCTCGATGCGGTAGGCCCGGAGCATGCAGCCGTAGTCCCTTAGGTGCACCCCCACCACCCGGCTGGTCATCTTGGCCACCAACCAAGTGGGTATCTTGCGCAGCACCGAGTCGTGGCGGTTTTGCCGCCAGCCGCTGACCACGTCAAAGCCCTCCTCGAGCTTGTTCACCAGCTTGGGAACCTCCTCGGGGGGATTTTGCAGGTCCGCGTCCAGAGTCACCACCACCTTTCCCCGCACCGTCTCGAAGCCCGCGAATATGGCCATGTGCTGGCCGTAGTTGCGGTTGAAGCGCACCAGGCGCACGTGGGGGTCCTGGGTGTGTATGCGGCACAGCAGCTCCCAAGAGGTGTCCTTGGAGCCGTCGTCCACGTAGACGACCTCCCAATCCCAGGGAGAGGCGTTCAGGGTCAGGGACAGACGGGCGTGAAGCTCCGTCAGGTTGTCCTCTTCGTTAAAAACGGGGATAACCACTGATAGATAGGGCTGGTTTTCCGTGGCTGCCGGGGGCATATGCCTCTCCGCCTTGGGTGATGCAAAACTTGCTGTTCGCGGGTTTATACTATGGCAGGCAAAGGGGATAAAATCAAGTTGCCCCGGAGTGTTAGCCCGGATATTTCATGAAGGGTGGGCGGCTAGCAGCAACGATTCAGCAGTAATGCAATCCTTATTAAAAATGCATCAGCTTCATCGAGGTTCAGTTTGTATTCGGGCCCGGCACAGCCAGCCCCCGGCAGACAAGGCGACCGGCAAGAGAGGGTCGCAGGCGTAGCTAAGGCTACGTCGAGGCCCGAGCGCAGCCGGCAACGCCGTATGCGGAGGGCTGGCGCAGCCGGACGCCAGGCCTTCATGAAATGTCCGGGTTAACTCTGGGGGCGGTTGCTGAACAGGGTCTTGTCGCCAACCGTGGCCCAGGGGAAAAGCGGCAGGGCCTGCTTGCGCTTCTGGGCCAGGGCGTGGAAGCGCTGCCAGCGCCCGGTTTCGGCTATGGCGAACACCCGCCGGTCCCCGGCCATGACCCCCAGCAGACCCTGGTTGCCCCGCATGAACCACTTGGCCCGCTCCGGGTCCAGACGGCGCCCGAAATCAAGCTCCCCCCAGTTGTCGGCCACCAGCACCCGCCTCTTGGCGTAAAAGGCGGTGCCGTGCCAGTAATCGCCCAGGTTGGCCACGATGTCGTCCGGCTTCAGTTGGGCGGCGATGGGTTTTATGAGCGGTCCCACCGAGCGGTAGCGGTCCAGGGTGGGCGAAGCCGCCGCCGCCCCCAGCACCAAAAGCACGAACACGGTCAGGGGCGCGATGGCCGCGGCCCAGGCCCGCCCCCGCACGGCGTACACCCCCAGGGCCAGCAGGGCCAGGAACAAAGGCCCAATGAAGAGCATGGCCCCGGCGTGGCTGTAGTTGATGTCCGGGTTGGTGGCCGGGATCACCAGCACGGCCAGGCCCGCCACCAGGCACAGGGCGGCCAGGGCGGTGAGGCTGGCCCGCAGCCCGCCCGGCGCGGTTGCTCCGTGCGGCCAGGACATCACTCCGCTCAGAGGACGCCCCACCAAAAGGGCCAGGGGCGGCAGCATGGGCAGGGCGTAGTGCATCATCTTGGAGCGCGACAGGGTGAAGAAGATGAACATGCCCACGAACCACACCGCGGCCAACAGCCAGGGCCGGGCCTCTGGCTTGCGCCAGGCTGCCCGTGGGAAGGTGCGTCCCACGCACCAGGGCAGCAGGGCTATCCAGGGGAAGAAAGCTCCGGGAATCAGGACGAAGTAGTACCACCAGGGCTGGAAGCGCTGGTGCTGGTTGGTGAGCAGACGGCCCACCTGCTCGTCCCAGAAGAAATAGGTGATGAAACCCTTGTGCAGCAGGGCGGCGGCCACCACCCATGGGGCGCACAGCAGCACGAACAAGGCGGGTCCCCGCCAGTCCAACAGGCGGCCCAGAAGCCGCCACTCCCCGGCCAGGACCGCGAAGAGCACCACGGACATGGCCGCCAGGCCGGGCCCCAGCACCCCCTTGGTCAGGAAACCGATGGCGCAGCCCACCCAAAAGGCGTAGAGGCCCCAATCCCGCCCGGCCCTCAGGCTCCAGGCCCCCCACACGGCCAGCATCACCCCGAAGCACAGCACCATGTCCACCAGGATCACCCGGCTGAGCGCGAAGAACATCAGCGAAGTGGCCAGCACCAGGCCGGACCAGAAGCCCGCCTTTTCATCGCCCCACATCTCCCGGCCCAGGGCGAAAGCGATCAACACGCTCAGTGTTCCGAACAGCGCGGGCACCAGACGGGCCGCCGCCTCGCCCACCCCGAACACGGCGAAACTCAAAGCGGTGAGCCAGTAGTACAGGGGCGGCTTTTCCAGATAGATGACGTAATTCAGGCGAGGAATCACCCAGTGGCTGAAAGAGCCGGAGTCCAGCATCTCCCGGCCCAGCTCGGCGTAGCGGGCCTCGTCGCTCTCCCACAGGTCGCGCATGCCGCCCAGGGAAAAGAACAGCACCAGGCACACCGCCACCAGGATGAAGAGGTACAGGCGGCGCTGCCAAAGCGGATTTTGCAGCAGGGTGATCACAAGGTTTCCTTAGCCTTGGGTGCGGGGGTGTCCTTTGCAGGTGGGGTCTGGCCGTCCGGCGCTTTGGGGTCCGGCTTGCCGCCCTCTTTGGCCTTGGGGGCAGGCGCCGCAGGCGGCGCCGCCTGGGCGGGCGGCTCGGCCTTGACCGGCGGCGGGGCCTCGCCTTTCCACTGGGCCAGGGCCGCTTGGTTGCCGCCCAAGAGGTAGCCCTCTCGGCTGGTCAGGACCCTAAAGCCCGTGGTCTGGATCAGCTTGTCTTCCAGGCGCATCCGGCTGAAAACATACACCGGTTTGGCGGCGGACAGCTCCTTGGCCAGCCCTGCCCCCTGCTCCACCTTGTATCGGGGCAGGTTGCGCCCGGTGTAGTAGATCAGGCTTGGCTTCCACAGGCCATAGGTCACCACCTGGGCCTGCTCACCGGCCCTGCGGCGCACCTCTTGGGCAAGTTCCTTGGCCGGTTGCTGCATGACCCCGGCGGCCTGGGGGAACAGCCCCAAAAACACCACCGCGCAGGTGAGGGCCGCGCCCACGCCCAGGGACCAGGGGATCATTGCTACCCGCTCCCGCCGGGCGGCCCAGGAGGCCAGGTACATGCCCGCCCCGGCCACCAGGGCGGCCAACAGCGGCCACCAGACAATCATGGGGGCCCGCATGGGCAAAGCGTACTCGGAGGAGTCGAAGCGGATGGAGCCCAGAATCTTGTCCCAGAACAGGGGCAAGGCCGCGGGCACCGCCGCCAGGGCCACCACCAGGATGCCCCCGGAGACCCACAGCGCCACCCAGAACACCGGCCAGGCCAGGCGGCCATGGGCCCGGCCCAAGGCCAAGCGCCCCATCTGGCAAGCGGCCAACATGGCCAAGAAGGGCAAGGCGGGCAAGATGTAGTTTATCTGCTTGGTGGCGGCCAGACTGAACACCACCAGCACCACCAAAAAGGACACCGCGGCCAGCAGGTGCAAGCGGCTCATGGGGTCCATTTCCCGCTGGGCCTTGGGGTTCTGAAACAGGGCCCGGCCCAACTCGGGCAGGGCGATGGCCGCAAAGGGGAAGGCCCCGACGAGCAGCACCGGCAGATAGTAGACCAGCCCTCCCCCGTGGCCCAGCAGGGTCTCGGAGAAGCGGCGCAGGTTCTGGGAGATGAAAAAGGCGTCGATGAACTGATCGCCCAGCTTCCACCACACCAGGCCGTACCAGGGCAGGTTGATTACCAGGAAGATCAGGATGCCCCACAGCCAGCGGGCGCTGCGCAGGGCATAAAAGAAGCGGCCCTGGATGAGGGCGTAGAGCGCCGCGCTGGGCAACACCACCGCCGGGGCCACCGGCCCCTTGGTGAGAAATCCCAGGCCCAGGGCGGCCCAGGCCACCAACCACCAACCTCGCCCCTCGCCGTCCTCGCCCTCCAGGGCCAGGAACACCGCCATGATGGCCAGGGTGGTCCACAGGCTCAACAGGGCGTCGGTAAGGCAGGCCCGCCCCACCAGGACGAAGAGCGGACAAAAGGCCAGGGCAGCGGCGGCCATAGCCCCCAGGGAGGCCCTCCGGCCGGTGCGCCAGGCCAGGAGCCCCACCACCAGCACCATGGCGAAGGCGGCCAGGGCCGAGGGCAGGCGCGCCCCAATCTCGTTGTCCCCCACCAAGGCCTGGCTGCCGGCCATGGCCCAGTAGACCAGGATGGGCTTTTCCAGGTACAGGCGGCCGTTGAGGGTGGGCACCAGCCAGTCGCCAGAGGTGCGCATGGCCGCCACGGCGGCGGCGTACTCGCCCTCGTCGCGGTCGGTGAGGGGGATGTCCCCCAGCCCGGCCAGGAACAGGGCTCCGGCAGCGGCCAGCACCAACAGCAGGGCCAGGGCGCCGCTAAGGTTCGCCTTGCCTTTCATGTTGCCACCTCCTTGGTCCGCCGTCTGAAATCAAGGGCCCAGCCCACCATCAGGCCCAGGGCCATTCCCCCCAATACGTCGCTGGCGTAATGCGACCCGCTGATGATCCGGCCCATAGCTATATACCCGGCCAGTCCATAGAATAGCACTCCGCACTGGGGGCAGCGGGAGGTTAGCCAGGCGGCCAGGGCGAAGCTGGTGGCCGCGTGCCCCGAGGGGAAGGAGTGCATGTCGCTGTCCAGGGAGAAGCCCACCAGCATGTTCGCGGCCATCCCGGTGCGGGGCCGGGCCCGGCCCACCAGGTGTTTGATCACCTGAACCATGATGCCGGATATGGCCACCGCCCAAAGGCAATTGATGCCGATGGCGCGCCAGCGGAAACTGCGGGCCCAGATGGCCAGGGCTATAAACGCCGCCGCCACGGCCAACTGCACCCCGCCCAGGCCCATCCAATAGGCGCTCACCCCCCAGGCGTGGCCAAAGCCGCTTTTGCCGAAGCGGCCCAGCGCCTCGCGCACCGGCTGGTCCCAGCCCAGAATCATCACCCCGGCCATGGCCCCCAACACCAGCACGCAAACCAACCCCCTGCGGGCCAGCAGGCCGGGATCGGCTTGGGCGAACCAGCGGACGGGCATGGGCCCTAGCTCCCCTCCCCGGCCGGTTGCCCGGCCTGGGGCGCAATAGCCTCCAGCCCTTGGTCGATGGCGAACTGCATGCGGTGCAAGCGGGTGTACACCCCGCCCATGGCCACCAGCTCATCGTGGCGGCCCTCCTCCACGATGTGGCCGCCGCTGATCACCAGAATGCGGTCGGTCCGCTGCACCGTGGAAAGGCGGTGGGCGATGACGAAGGTGGTGCGACCGGCCATGAGGTTTTCCAGGGCCTTTTGCACGTACATCTCGCTCTCGGTGTCCAGGCTGCTGGTGGCCTCGTCCAGGATCAGGATGGGGCGGTCGGCCAACAGGGCTCGGGCTATGGACAGGCGCTGGCGCTCACCGCCGGACAAGAGCACCCCGCTCTCGCCGATCCTGGTGTCCAGGCCATGGGGCATCTGCTCGATGAACTTGGTGGCGTAGGCCGCCTCGGCGGCGGCGCGCACCTCATCGTCGCTGGCCTCGGGGCGGCCGTAGGCGATGTTGTTGCGCACCGTGTCGTTGAACAGGATTGTCTGCTGGGTGACGATGGCGATCTGGCCGCGCAGGCTGCCCAGGGTGGCCTGGCGGATGTCGGTGCCGTCGATGCTGATGGAGCCCTCGGTCACCTCGTAGAAGCGGGGCAACAGGTTGACCAGGGTGGTCTTGCCCCCGCCGCTGGTTCCCACCAGAGCCACGGCCTGGCCCTTGGGCACGGTGAGGTTTATTTCCTTGAGCACCGGTTCGCCGGGGCGATAGGCGAAGCTCACCTTGTGGTAGACGATCTCCTTTTGCAGCGGAGCCAGCTCCACCGCGCCGGTCTTCTCGGCAATCTCCACTGGCTCGTCCAGGACCCGGTACACCCGCTCGGCGGCGGCCAGGCCGTTCTGCACGTCGTTGTTCATGCTGCTCAGGCGCTTGACCGGCTCGTAGAGCAGGATCAGGGCGGTGAGAAACGAGAAAAAGGTGCCGGGGGTGGACACGCCGTGGATCACCTGCCAGCCGCCGTAGAACAGGATGCCCGCGATGCCCAGGCCGCCCAGAAACTCCATGAGCGGGCTGGACATGGCCCGGGTGGAAATGTCCTTCATGCGAAGGCGGAACAGGCGGAAGGCCTCGTCGGTGAAGCGCTGGGTCTCGTATTCCTCGCGGCAAAAGCCCTTTACGATGCGGGCCCCGCCTATGGTCTCGTGCAAGAGCACGGTGACGTCGGCCATGGTCTCCTGGGAGCGGTGGGAAATCTTGCGCAGCCTACGGCCGAACTTGACCAGGGGGATGACACACAGGGGGAACACCCCCAGGGCGAACACCGCCAAAAACCAGTCCCGGTAGACGATCACCGCCACCAGGCCCACGATGGTGAACATGTCCTTGAGCACGCCGGTGACCACGCTCGACACCGCGCCCTGCATCTGGTTCACGTCGTTGGTGATGCGGCTCATCAACTCCCCGGTGGGGGTGCGGTCGTAGTAGCTCAGGCTCAGGCGCTGCAAGTGGGCGTACAGATCGATGCGGAACTGGGTGACGATGCGCTGGCCCACGTACTGCATGAGGTAGGTCTGCCCGTAGGAGGACAGCCCCTTGACCGTGTAGAGCACGATGATGCCGATGGGCATGAGCATGAGCAGGTCGGAGTCGCGGGCCACGAAGATCTTGTCCATCACCGGCTTGACCAGGTAGGCCATTGCCGAGGTGGAGGCCCCCACCAGGACCATGAGGGCCATGGCCCCGGCCAGGCGCTTCCAATAAGGGCGCACCATGGTCAGCAGGCGTTTGGCATGCGTTATGTCACGTTGGCGTTTTTGAGCCCGCTCAGACAAACCGGTTATCCTTCCATGATTTCCAGAGCCAACTCGGCCACCCGGCGGCTGGCTCCCGGCCCGCCCAATTTGGCGCGGACCTCGTTCAGGCCCTCTATCACCCGAGCCCGCCGCCACTCGTCGTCTAGCAGGGACAGGGCCTCCGCGGCCACCTTTTCCGGGGTGGCCTCGCCCTGAATCAGCTCGGGCATCAGCTCGCGGCCGGTGATCAAGTTGGGCATGGCGATGTACTCCACCTTTATCAGGGAGCGCGCCACCAGGTAGTTGAAACCTCCGGTCTTGTATACCACCACCCCTGGGGTCCCGGCCAGTGCGGTCTGGAGAGTGGCCGTGCCCGAGGCCACCAGCAAAAGTCTGGCCTGCTCCATGACCTGGCGGGCCCTTCCGGCCAGCACGGTCAAGCCTCGCGGGGTGTCCTTGAGGTAAGGCTCCACCTGCTCCCGGCGCAGGCCCGGAGCCAGGGGCAGGACGAAATGCATTCCCGGCCTTTGCTCCTGCATGCGCTTGGCCGTGGCCAACAGCAGGGGCAGCAGGCGGCTTATCTCGGACATGCGGCTGCCGGGCAGCAGGCCCACCAGCTCGGCCTCCTGGGGCACGGGCAAAGGCTCGTCCCACTCCTGAGGCGGTATGTCCAAGAGAGGATGCCCCACGAAGCTCACCGGGAGCTGCGGGGCGTGGTTTCTGAAAAACTGTGGCTCAAAAGGGAACACGCAGGCCAGGTGCTTGACGAAGGAGGCCATCTGCTGGGCCCGCTTGGGCCGCCAGGCCCACACCTGGGGGCTGATATAGTAGAGCACCTTGAGGCCCAGCTTCTTGGCGGCCTTGCCCACCCGGAAGTTGAAGTCCGGGAAGTCCACCAGGATGACCAGGTCGGGCCGGGTGCGCTTCATGTGGCGCTTGATGCCCCGGATGGCCCCCAGAATCACCAGGAGTTTGGGCAGCACCTCGGCCACCCCCACCAGGGCCAAGTCCTCGGAGCGGTGGAGCAACTCCACCCCGGCGGCCTCCATCTTGGGGCCGCCGATGCCGCTGATGGCGATGTCCGGGTCCAGGGCGGTCAGTTCGCGGGCCAGGCGGGCCGCGTGTTGATCGCCGCTGGCCTCCCCGGCCACCAGCACCACTGACCGGCCGGCGGTCATATTAGTCTTCCTCGGCGGAAAGGGCTTCCACCCAGCGCGGCGAGGCCTCCAGCACATCCTGGTACTTGCACAGGCCCTCCTGCACGCAGGCCCGCACGCTCATGGCGCAGGCCAGGGCCCGCCGGCCAGCCTGGCCGTCCACCCTGGGGGCCTGACGGGTGCGAACCGAATCCAAAAAGGCGCTGAGCTCTTTTTCCAGGGGGTCGCTCTTGGGGAAGCGGGGGCGCTCCGCCTTTACCTTGGGGAGTTTGCCCGGCCGGTACTCCACCCCGCTGACCACCAGAAGCTTGCGCTTGCGGAAGTCCAGGGAGAAGTAGGCGTCCGGCTGGAACATGCGCATCTTGCGCTCGTCCTTGAGGGCCAGGCGGCTGGCGGTGACGTTGGCCACGCAGCCGTCGGCGAACTCCAGGCGGGCGTTGACCAGATCGGCGTGGGGGCCCAGGACCGGCACTCCCTTGGCCCTGATCTCCACCGGCTCGCTGCCCACCAGGGCCAGGATGATGTCCAGGTCGTGGATCATCAGGTCCAGGGTCACATCCACGTCGGTGGCCCGTGCCTTGAAGGGGGCGATGCGGTTCACCTCCATGAACATGGGCTTGCCCGCCCGTTCGAAAAGTCCCTCCACCGCCGGGTTGAAGCGCTCCAAATGGCCCACCTGCAGGATGCGGCCCTTGTCATGGGCCAGGGCGATGAGTTCGTCGGCCTCCTCCAGGGTGGCGGTCATGGGCTTTTCGCACATCACGTCCGCCCCGGCCAAGAGGAAGTCCTTGGCCACCGCGTGGTGGGCCACCGTGGGGGTTACCACGCTCACCGCTTCCACCTTGCCCAAAAGCTCGCGGTGGTCGCTAAAGCTGGGGCAGCCCACCGCCTTGCCCACCGATTCGGCCTGGGCGGGGTCGGCGTCCACCACCCCCACCAGGTCGGCGGTTTTCAGGCGGGCCAATTTTTCGGCGTGGAAACGGCCCAAGTAGCCGACCCCCACCACCGCTATTTTCACCGGCGCGCTCACGCGGCCTCCTTGTTTATCAGGTCGAGAATCAGCTACGGCCCATGATGCAAATGCCCGAAGCATCGGCCAGCTTCACGGCCTGCTCCAGGTCGAAGAAAAGGGTGCGCTCCGCCTCCACCAGGAGGCAGGAAGCCCCGGCCGCGGCCATCACCGCCACGGTGTCGGCGCCCACCGAGGGCAGGTCGAAGCGGCGGTCCTGGCCCGGCTTGCAGCGCTTGATCACCACCGCGCCCTGGCCGCCGACCAGCTCGCCGCCCCGGCGTATGCATTGATCGGTGCCTTCCATGGCCTCCACGGCCACCACGGCCCTGCCCCGCACCACCACGCACTGGCCTATGTCCAGTTTGCCCAGCTCGGCCGCCACCTGCCAGCCCACCTCCATGTCCTCGCGCTCCTCCTCGGTGGGCTTGCGCTTGGTGTAGAGGCCCGGCTTGGCCAAAAGCTCGGGCACCAGCTCGTGGCTGGGCAAAATCTCTATTCCCTGCTCGCCCAGGTAGTCGGCAAAGGTGCGCAGGATGCCGTCGTCGGCCATGTGCCGGATCTTCTTGATAAGGCCCAGGGCCTTGAAGTCCGGCTTCAGGTCGAACATGCGAGGCTTGGTGACCCCACCGCACATGGCCGCCTGGGTCACGCCCTGGTTCTTGAAGGCCTTCAGGAGCTTGCCAAGCTGGCCCAGTTGCACCCAAGTGAGGCTGTCCACCTCCTGCTCCAGGGCGGGCAGGGTTTCGCCCTTGAAAGCCACGGCCACCACGCGGTGGCCCTGGGCCCGGGCGGAGCGGGCGAACAGCAGGGGGAACTGGCTCTTGCCGGCGATTAGACCTATGGTGCGCCGTGCCATTTTTCCTCCGCTAACGGGCGACTCCCCGTTCGCTGGAGGCGATGAAGTCCAGCAGGTGATCCACCTCCGGCACGCCGCTAACTTCGGCGCGGACTTCCTCCATGGCCTTTTGGATGGGGGTATGGGTGCGGAAGATGATCCGGTAGGCGGTCTTTAGGGCCTCTATGGTCTCGGTGGCGAATCCCGCCCTTTTCAGCCCGATCACATTCATGCCGTGGGGCTTGCATCGGTTGCCTTCGCACAGGCAGTAGGGCGGCTGGTCCTGGGCCACTCCGCTCATGCCCCCGATGAAAGCCCGGGTGCCGATGCGGGTGAACTGGTGGATGGCCACCAGGCCGCCGATGTTGGCGAAATCCTCCACATGCACGTGGCCGCCCAAGGTGGCCGCGTTGGCCATGATCACCCGCTGGCCCAATTGGCAGTCGTGAGCCACGTGGGCGTAGGCCATCAAGAGGCAGTCGTCGCCCAGGCGGGTGACGCCGCCGCCATCGCCGGTGCCCCGGTTCACGGTCACGAACTCGCGGATCAGCACCCGGTCGCCGATTTGCAGGGTGGTTCGCTCGCCGCCGAACTTAAGGTCCTGGGGGTCGGTGCCTATGGAGGCGAAGGGCCAGATATGGCAGTCGGCCCCGATGGTGGTCAGTCGTTCGATGCTGGCGTGGTGGTCCACCTGGGTGCCGGGACCTATGGACACCTCGGGCCCGATGTGGGCATAAGCGCCGACTTTGACCCCTTGGGCCAGTTGGGCGCTCTCGTGAACCACCGCGGTGGGATGTATCTCCATGAAAAACCTTTTCCGCGCTCAGAGAAAACTTGGGGCCTACCTGGGCCGGGTTCTACTGCACCAGGGCCGCGGTAAGCTCGGCTTGCACGGCCAGTTGGTCATCCACAAAGGCCTTGCCGATCATCTTCCAGGCTCTGGTGGAGCGGTGCACGGCGGTAAGTTCCATTATCAGTTGGTCGCCCGGCACCACCGGCCTACGGAACTTAACTTTATCCATGCCCATGAAATAGAACAACCGGTCCTTGGCCTCGGGATAAGTTTGGTAGGCCAAAATGCCTCCGGTCTGGGCCATGGCCTCGATGACCAAAACGCCGGGCATTACCGGCTTGCCGGGAAAGTGCCCCTGGAAAAACGCCTCATTGAAGGTCACGTTCTTCATGGCCTTGACGTATTCGGGCGTTCTAAGTTCCAGAACGCGGTCCACCAAAAGAAGGGGATAGCGGTGGGGCAGTATTTCCATTATGTCGGTGAGGTTCAGTACTCCTGCAGGCATTTGACCGCTCCTTTATTCCTCTTCCTCGCGCTGATCCAGCCGATCCTCGAGCTTTTTCACCCGGCTGAAAATCTCGGGCAGGCGCTTGACCAGACCCCTGGTGCGCAACCACAGGCGGTGGGGCATCACCGGGTAGCCGCTGACCACCGCGCCGGGCTCCACCGACTGGGCGATGCCAGAGCCGCCTCCCACCATGGCCCCGTCGCCGATGGTGATATGCCCGACCACGCCTACTTTACCCCCCAGCACCACGCCCTTACCCAGTTTGCTGGAGCCGCTGATGCCCACCTGGGCCACCAGCAGGCTGTTTTCGCCGATGACGCAGCCGTGGGCGATGTGCACCTGATCGTCGATCTTGACCCCGCGCTGTATCCAGGTGCGGCCGTTGGCCGCCCGATCGACGGTGGTGCCCGCCCCCAGCTCCACGTCGTCGTCTATCTGCACGATGCCGACCTGGGGGATCTTGAAGTGGCCCTGGCCGTCAAAGACGAAGCCGTAGCCGTCGGCCCCGATGATAACCCCGCCGTGGATGATGCACCGGCTGCCGATGACGCAGTCTTGGTACACCACCACGTTGGCGTGGATCACCGTGTCCGAACCAACCTTGACTCCGGGGCCCAGGTAGGCCCCCGGATGCACCACCACCCTATCGCCCAACTCGGCGCCTGCCCCCACGTAGGCCAGGGCATGGACCGAGCAGTCCGCGCCCAAGCGGGCGTCCGGCTCCACCACCGCCTTGGGGTGCACCCCCAAGGGGACGTAGGGCTTGGCCGTGGCCTTGGTCAAGACCTGGGCATAGGCCAGGTATGGGTTGTCCACCCTTATGATGGCCAACCCTTCCGGGACCTTGTGTTCGCGGTCCACCAACACCACGCCCGCCCGGCATTTTTCAAGCATGGGCGCATACTTGGGGTTGGCCAGGAAGGAGAGATCCTCGGGGCCGGCGTCTTCCAGCCCCTTGATCCCCGATACCTCGCGCTCGGCCGGTCCTTCCAGGCTGCCGCCCAAGAGCAGGGCCAATTGGCCCAGCGTAATCTTCACAGCCTGTCCCCTACGGGTATTTTTTGTCGTAGGCCGCTATTACTTCGCTGGTGATGTCGGCGCTCTGGGGATAGTAAAGCGCGCTGCGGGATTCGGTGATCAAGGCATAGCCGCCCTTGGCGCCGATGGCCTTGATGACTCCCTGCATGCGCCGGAGGATAGGCGCGAAGCCATCGCGTTGGGCCTCGCGGATCTCCTGCTGGGCGTCGCGGCGGCGGTCGTTGAGCCGCCGGGCCTTACGCTCGAACTCGCGCTCCTTGGCCAGTTTGGCCTCGGGCTTGAGCAGCATGGCGGTGTTTTCCAGGTCCTTGCGCAGCTTCTGCACGTCTTCGGTGAGCTGCTTCAACTCATCCTCAAGCTTGGCCGCCTTGCGCCGCAGTTCGGCCTGGGACCGCTTACCCTGCTTGCAGTCGTTGACCGATTGCTCCATGTTGATTACCCCGATCTTGATCTGGGCCTGGGCCGCGGCGGGCGCCAGCCAGAACGCGGCCAACAGGACCGCCAACAAGATCGGTAGTTTGATGTGTTTGGACTGCAACATTATTAGTCTCCCCTTTATAACCTTTGGATGGGGTCTTAAAACATTCCACCTACGGTGAACTCGAAGTTCGAGGTGTCGTCGCCGGGCTGCGGGTCGAGCACGTAGCCGTACTCCAGGCGCAACGGGCCCATGGGCGACATCCAGCGGATGCCGCAACCAACGCTCTTGCGCAGGCTGGAGAAGTCGTAGCCCTCGTCAGCGGTCCAGGCGTTACCAGTGTCGTAGAAGACCACGCCGGTAAGGCCCGCCTTCTCGAACAAGGGGAAGCGCACTTCGAAGTTGGCCACGAACATGCGCTCGCCACCGATGAGGTCGCCGTTTTCGTCCTTGGGGCTCACCGACTGGTAGGAGAAGCCCCGGAGGGTGTTGATGCCGCCCAGGAAGAACTTCTCATAGATCGGCAAGTCGCCGCCGGAGTGGCCCTCCATCCAGCCCAACTGGCCGTGCAGCACCAGAACCGTCTTCCACCACATGGGGAAGTACCAGCCGGTGTTGCCGATGATCTTATAGAAGGCGTTGGTGCCGCCCAGCACGCCGCCGGCCCACTCCACGCTCAGGTTGTTGTCCGAACCGCGGGTGGTGTTGAAGGTGGCGTCCCGGGTGTCGCGGCGCACGATGCCCTTGAAGCTACTGGTGGTGTGCCAGCCTTCCTGGTCGCGCACGTACAAGGAGGCGTTCTTGTCGATGTCGGTGATGTTGGCTTCTTCGTACTTGTAGTACAGGTAGAAGCGGGTGTAGGCCAAGGGAGTCGGGAAGCCCCAGCGCAGTCGCCCGCCCATGGCGGCCTTGGTGTACTGGATGTACTCGCGCTCCCAGTCGTAGATGTCCACACCGAAGCTGATGGGCCGATCGAACAGCCAGGGCTCGGTGAAGCTCAGGGTGTAGCGGGTGGACTTGCCGCCCAGGGTGCCTCTCAACTGGACCTGCTGGCCCCGGCCGAAGAGGTTGGACTCGGTGACCTGGCCCATGATCATGAAGGAGTCCTGGGTGGAGTAGCCAGCGCCGAAGGAAATCTGACCGGTGCGCTTCTCCTTGACCTTGATGTTCAGGTCCATGGTGCCCGGGTCGCCGCCCTTGCTGGGGCTGATGGTGATGTCCTCGAAGAAGTTGAGCCTGTGCAGGCGCATGTTGGCCGAGCGTATGGCGGTGGCCGAGAACAGGTCGCCTTCGGCCACGCCCAACTCGCGGCGGATAACCTTGTCCCTGGTGCGGGTGTTGCCGCTGATGATGATGCGGTCGAAGTAGACCTTGGCGCCCTTGTTCACCTGGAAGTCCAGGGCCACCGAGTGCTGCTTCATGTTTTGGCGCACCTGGGGCCGCACCTCAACGTAGGCGAAGCCGCGGTTGGCGTAGAGCTCGTGCAGGGTGGCCAGGTCGGTGCGTAGCTGTTCGCGGTTATACCAACTGCCGGGCTTGGTCTTGATCATGTCGACCAGCTCTTTTTGCGGAGCGATAAGCTGGCCGGAGATGCTCACGCTGGACACCTTGAAGCGGGGGCCCTCCTCGATGTTGATGACGAGTATCAGGCCGTCTTTGGCGCGGTTGATCTCGGGCTTGCCCACCCGGGCGCTCATGTAGCCGTGGTTGTAGTAGAAGTCGTTGAGCTTCTGGACGTCCTGCTCCAGCTTGGCCCACTCCAATACGTGATCGTCCTTGATCCAGGAAAGCCAGCCCTTCTCCCCGGAGCTCATCACTTCCTTGAGCTCTTTTTCGGTGAAGGCCTTGTTGCCCCGGAATTCGATCTTGGAGATGTAGACCTTTTCGCCCTCGACGATATTGAACTTGATGCCCAGGTCGCCCTTGGGCAGGTTGATCACTTGGCTGGTCACCTTGACGTCGTAGTAGCCCTTGTCGCGGTACATCTGGATGATCTTCTGCTCGGCTTCCTTTACGGCGGCCGGCTTGTACACCGCGAAGCGCTTCAGGCCTATCTGGTCCTGCAGGTCCTTGGTGTCGATCTCCTTGTTGCCCTCGAACTTCACCTCGCGCACCGCCGGCTTTTCCTTGACGGTGATGGTGACCACCTTGCCCTTGGGGCTGTCGGCGCTGGATATCTTCACGTCGTCGAAGTAGCCCAGCTTCCACACGGCCCTGAGGTCCTCGTCCAAGAGCAGAGGCGAGAAGATGCCGCCCTCCTTGGTCTTGAGCACCGCCTTGACCGCGTCGCCCTCGATGCGCCGGTTGCCGGCGATCTTGACCTCGGCCACCTTCTCGCGGCCGCTGACCCGAACCGCCAGCTCACGGGCGATGCGTTCGGTGAGCGCACTGATGGACTCCAGGCCCGCGCCTTCCACAAAGGCGGACTGAGGCCTCTGCATGCCCAGCACGTCCAGCACCTTTGCGTCCAGGGACACCCGGTTGCCGATCTTGGTGATGGAGCCGGTTATGGCGAAATCCGCCCCTATACGCCCGGCCACCTTGCGGGCCAGGGTAAGGTCCAGGGGCTGCCCCGCCGCGGCAAGGGCCTGGTTCACGTCCTCATTGGGAATAACCGTAACCCCCAAGGCGGTCAGCTTGTTTCCCAACATCTTCTGCACGTCGTCGCGCAAGTCGGTCAGGGGCTCCCGACTGAAGACGTGGAAGGGAAAGACCGCCACCTTCATGGCCTCAGCCGCTTGGGCCGCAACCGGCGTCAAAAGCAGCAGGGCCAGGGCCAATGCCAGCAGAATTCTCCTCATCACCGTTTCTATTCCTCGCTGGGCCCCGCCTGATCCAGGCTATAGGCCTTGCCATCGGCCAACCGCACCCGGCGCCCCAGCGCCCCGGCCAACCGTTCGTTGTGGGTGGCCACCAAAGTGGTGAGACCATGGCTTTGGTTGAGCCTCACCAACAATTGATGCACCAATTCTCCAGTACGCTCGTCCAGATTGCCCGTGGGCTCGTCGGCCAGCAGCAGGCTGGGGCCCAATATCAGGGCCCGGGCCACGGCCACCCGCTGGGCTTCGCCGCCGGACAACTGCCCCACCCGGTGGGAGCTGCGATGCGCCACCTCCACCTCGTCCAGAAGCTCCATGGCCCGTTTCTGGGCCTGGGCTCTGTCCTGGCGGGCGATGAGCGCGGGCATCATGACGTTCTCCAGAGCGCTGAACTCCGGAAGCAGGTGATGGAACTGAAACACAAAGCCCACGTGGCGGTTGCGAAAGGCGGCCAGGGCCGTTTCGTCCATCTGGAAAACGTCGCGCCCTCCCACCATAACCCGACCCGAGGTGGGCCGGTCAAGGGCTCCCAAGATATGTAACAAGGTGGATTTTCCGACGCCCGAGGCGCCCACCACCGCAACCGTCTCGCCTTTGGCCACCGTTAGGTTCAAATCCCGCAGCACCTCAACTTGGTCCTGGGGGCCAAAGTACGTCTTTTTAAGCTGCTTTATATGAATGTATATGGGCTCGTCTGTCAAGTCTCGACCCCTTGAAACAGCAGGTTTGTCGCCCTATTCATATCGCAGCGCGCGCACCGGGTCCAGGCCTCCGGCCACCTTGGCGGGATAAATGGTGGCCAGCAGGCTGATAAGCACCGCCGCACCGGCCACGGCGGCCACCATCAGGGGCTCCACCTGCACCGGCAAGGTGTTGATAGGATACACCGCCTTGGGCAGCTCGATGAAGTGGTAGCGCGACAACAGCCAGCACAAGACCAGCCCTCCGCCTACTCCCACCAGGGTGCCCACCAGGCCGATAAACAGCCCCTGGAGCATGAAAACCCGCCGCAGGGTGGCCTTGGTGGCTCCCAGGGCCTTCAAGATGCCGATGTCGCGGGTCTTGACCATCACCATCATGATCAGGCTGCTCACTATGCCGAAGGAGGCCACGAACACGATGAGGATCAAGATCACGAACATGGCGATCTTTTCCAGCTTCAGGGCGGCGAACAGGTTCTTGTTGGTGCTGATCCAATCGCGGGCAAAGTACAGTGGCCCCAGTTGGCGGCCTATGTCCTGGGCCAGTTGGGGAGCCTGGTAAAGGTCTTTCAGCATGACCTCCATGCCGCTGACCCCCTGCCCCAGGTCCAAAAAACGCTGGCCCGCAGCCAGGCCCATGAACACGATTGATGAGTCGAACTGGTACAGGCCGGACTCGAAGATGCCCACCACCTGGAAGGGCTCGGTCTTGGGGGCGCGGCCCACCGGGGTGTCCTCGCCCAAGGGGTTGATCACGTTGACCACCGACCCCACGCCCAGGCCCAGACGCCGGGCCAGGGCCGAGCCCATCACCACCCCCCAAAGCCCGTCGGCCAGCGGGGTGGCCAGCCTGGCCAGGTCCCCGGCCACCATGTGCTGAGCCAGCTCCTTGGCCTTGGACGAATCAGGGGCCTTCAGACCGTAGACGATGGCCCCGCTGGCCGCGGCCGGGGCCACCAGCATCACCTGGCCATAGACGATGGGCGAGACCCCGGTGACCTGAGGCATCTGGCCCAGCTTGTCCACCACCGCCTGGGGATGCTCGATGACCCCGCCGGCTTTGTAGATGGTGACATGGGAGTTCATGCCCACTATTTTCTTGGTGAATTCGTCCTGGAACCCGCTCATGACGCTCAGCACCACGATGAGGGCGCACACCCCCAACGCCACGCCTGCCATGGACAGGATGGTTATCAGATTGATAAAGGCATACTGACGGGCGCGCAGGAAGCGAAAGGCCAGAAAGACCTCGAAACGCATCAACCCTGCTCAGGCCTAAGCAAAGGGAAAAGGATGACCTCCCGAATGCTGGGTTGGTCGGTCATTAGCATCACCAGACGGTCTATGCCCAGACCCTCTCCGGCGGTGGGGGGCATGCCGTATTCCAGGGCCCTTACGTAGTCCTGGTCCATGAACTGGGCCTCGTCATCGCCCGCCTCGCGCTGGGCCACCTGCTCGTTGAAGCGGCTGCGCTGGTCGTCGGGATCGTTGAGCTCGCTGAAGCCGTTGCCCATTTCCCGCCCGGCGATGAAAAACTCGAAGCGGTCCACGATGTCCGGGTCCAGGTCGTTGGTGCGGCTGAGCGGGCTTATGTCCCGGGGAAAGCCGGTGACAAAGGTAGGCTGCCACAGGTTGGGCTCCACCGTTACGTCGAATATCTTGGCCAGGGCCTTACCCAGGCTGTCGCCCCGGTCGTGCACCCCGCCCATGGAGGCGGACATGTTCAGCGCCTTTTCCCGGTCAAAGAGCACCTCGGGAGGCACGTTGCCCATCTCCATCAGCGAGCTGCGGAAATCTATGCTTTGCCAGGGCGGGGTCAGGTTTATGTTGCGCCCCTGGTAGTCGAAGCTCAGGGTGCCCTTCACCGCCATGGCCACCTTGCCGAACATCTCCTCGGTCATGGTGATGAGGTCTTCGTAGGTGGCGTAGGCCTGGTAGAACTCCAGCATGGTGAACTCGGGGTTGTGGCGTACGCTGATCCCCTCGTTGCGGAAGTTGCGGTTGAGCTCGAAGACCCGCTCCAGGCCGCCCACCACCAGGCGCTTCAGATAAAGCTCCGGGGCCACCCGTAGATAGAGCTTCATGTTCAGGGCGTTGTGGTGGGTCTCAAAGGGCCGGGCCGTGGCCCCGCCGGGGATGGCCTGCATCATGGGGGTTTCCACCTCCAGGAAGCCCCGCTCGGTGAGGAAGCCCCGCAGGGAGGAAACGATGGCCGAGCGGGCCTTGAAGATGTCCCGGACCTCCTCGTTCATGATCAGGTCCAGATAGCGCTGGCGGTAGCGCTGCTCCACGTCGGTGAGCCCGTGGAACTTCTCGGGCAGGGGCCGCATGGTCTTGGTCACCAGGTAGAGCTGCTCCACCTTGAGGGTGAGCTCGCGGGTGCGGGTGCGGAACAAATGCCCCACCACCCCGATGATGTCGCCCACGTCCAGCTTCTTGAACAGCTTGAACTGCTCGGGATCCAGCACGTCGCGCTGCACGTGCAACTGCAGGCTGCCGGTGCGGTCGGTGATTTTTATGAAGGCAGCCTTGCCGAAGGAGCGGATGGCCATGATCCGGCCGGCCAGGGAAAATTTGAGGTATTCCTGGTACTCCAGGCGGGCGGCGTCCAGTTGGCCGTGATTTTTGATCAACTCGCCGATGGTGTCGCGGGGCCGGAAGGTGTTGGGGTACAGGCCGAACCCCAATTCCTGGATCTGGGCGGCCTTCTGGCGCCGCTGCTTGACCAGGAGGTTTTCGTCGCTGACCGGGGTCTGCGCGTTTTCCTGGTTGGAATTTTGCTGGTTTTTCGCCACTGCCGCCTCTGCGCGTCCGCTGCCCGCCCCGACCGGGGCATCGCCGGGTTTATTCATGAACTAGGCTACTTTATCTACGCCGGGACCCCGGTTTTGTCAAGTCGTGGCCTGGTTGCATTTTTTTTAAAAAGTACCTTGACAGACCAGGGTTTAATAACCATACTTCCCACCGTGCGGGCTCGGCCCTGGCCGAGCCCGCTGCTTATGTGCCTAAGGGGCCACCCAGCCACAAGCAAAAGGGTGGGCCTTTTTATAGTTATCGTATCGTCTAAGGAGTTGAGAAGATGCTGTGCACCACCACCCGCGCTGGCCAGGAATGCGCCTTCATGGGCAAAAACGGCTGTGATTTCAATGGCGGCACCTGCCACCCGGCGGTCGAGCCTTGCCTGGGTTGCGAACGCAGCGTGACCGTGGGCGACATGGTCTACTGCAAGAGCTACCCCGATCCGGCGGCCAAGTGGCGTTACGGCAACTGCAACTTCGCCACCCACGTCAAGGGCGAAGCCAAGGAAGCCCCCAAGAACCTCAACCCCATCAAGGCCTCCAAGCGCGCCCACGCCCGCTAGAGCCCTCTCTCCTCATCCGGCTTTACAGCCCGGCCCTGCAAAGGGCCGGGCTTTTTTGCCATGGCCAGGCCATACGCCCCGACCGCGCTTTACCCGAAACTCCTATATTTTTTGTACTGATTTTTTTTAGTAAGCTTTGTTCAATGTACCCCAACCCACAACGGCATGGGGGCTTATGCTTGACCAGGGCACACAATCTTACAATCGCGCCAAAAGTTGGCCCTACGTGCTGGCCCTGGCAAGTGCTGGGCACCCTGCTTTTCGGATTTTCCCTCTATCGGCGCTGGAACTCAGGGCTGGGCGGGGTATACGCACCAACAGGACCTTCCGCTCATCCCAATCCTTATATTAGAGTGCCCGAGCGCGACCTTGAGACGCCTTCCGGCCGCCGCCTCACCCTGATCAACCCGGCGTACATGACTCGCCAAGTGCATGAGTTGGAAGCCCAGGGCACTTGAGTGCGGGGGCATATAACCAGCCTTAAGCCCATCCGCCCGGCCAACGCGCCGGACCCCTGGGAGCGGCAAGCGTTGCTAAAGGTGGAGGGCGGAGCCAAGGAATACCACGAGCTTGCTTACGTAGACGGACAATTGGCCCTGCGCCTGCTCAAACCGCTATACGTGGAAAAGCCCTGCCTACCCTGTCATCAATCACAAGGCTATACGGTGGGCCAGGTTCGCGGCGGTCTTGGCGTAATCGTGCCCATGGAGCCTCTTGTGGCTCATGGGCGCAAAGAAATCAGAGCCTTGGTCCTAACCCACGTGGTTCTATGGGCCTTGACCATGCTGGCCATTCTGGTGGTGGGCGTCAAGTTGGAGCGCCGCATCGCGGAGCGCGACCAGGCCCGCAGGGAAGCGCACACTCTCGGAGGCCTGCTACCCATCTGCTCCCACTGCAAAAAAATTCGCAACGACGAGGGCCAATGGGAAAAGCTGGAGAGCTACATCTCCCAGCATTCGGAAGCCGACTTCTCCCACGGCCTGTGCCCAGACTGTCTGTCCGAGCACTATCCTGAAATCTTCCAGAAAAAAACACCCCCCAAGGCGTATAAAAAACCGGACCGGGCGAACCCGGTCCGGCCAAACGCCCTATGGGGGCGTATCTAGCTCAGTTTGGCCAGGGCGGCCTTGACCGAGGCCATGCCCTGCTTGATCTGTGCGTCGCTGATGGCGAAGGAGAAGCGGATGCAGTTGTCCTCGCCAAAGGCGATGCCCGGCACCGCGGCCACCGAGGCCTGGTCCAGCAGGTAGTCGGCCAGATCCTGGGAGCCTTTTATTTCTTTGCCCTCGAACTTCTTGCCGAAGTAGGCCTTGAAGCTGGGGAAGGCGTAGAAGCTGCCCTCGGGCTTGACGCAGGTGACTCCCGGCAGCTCGGCGATGAGGTCCATGATCAGGTCGCGGCGGCGCTCAAAGCTCTGATTGCGCTCGGCCACAAACCCCTGGGGCCCGTTCAGGGCCTCCTCGGCCGCCTTCTGGGCGATGGAGGTGGGGTTGGAGGTGGACTGGCTCTGAATCTTGGAGCAGGCCTTGACCAACTCCGCCGGACCGCCCATGTAGCCGATGCGCCATCCGGTCATGGCGTAGGCCTTGGACACTCCGTTGAGGGTAATGGTGTTGGCGTACACCTCGGGGCTCAGGGAGGCGGTGGCGACGAAGGTGCGGCCGTCGAAGAGGATGGGCTCGTACATCTCGTCGCTGATCATCAAGATGCCCTTGGAGGCGCAGAACTCGGCCAGGGGCCTGAGCTCGGCCTCGCTGTACACCCCGCCGGTGGGGTTGGAGGGCGAGTTGATGAAGATGGCCTTGGTCTTGCCGGTCGCCGCCTTCTCCAGGTCGGCCAGCTTCAGCTTGAAGCCGTCCTCTTCCCGGGTGGGCACGATCACCGGGGTGCCCCCGGCCAAAATGACCATGGGCGGGTAGCTCACCCAATAGGGAGCGGGCACGATGACCTCGTCGCCCTCGTCCACCAAGGCCTGCATGATCAAGTAGCTGGAGTGCTTGCCTCCCACGTTGATCATCACCTGATCTTTGGAGTAGTCCAGGCCGTTGTCCCGTTTGAACTTGTCGATCACCGCCTGTTTGAGCTCCGGAGTGCCCGGCACCGGGGTGTAGCGGGTGAAGCCGTCGGTTATGGCTTTAACGCCCGCTAGGCAGATATTGGCCGGGGTGGGGAAATCCGGCTGTCCGGCCCCGAAGTTGATGATGTCCACCCCCTGGGCGCGCAGGGCGTCTGCCTTGGCGTTCAGGGCCAGGGTGGGCGAGGGCTGAATGCTCATCACGCGGCGGGAAAGCTGCATGGCTGGCTCGTCTCCCAATTGGTTAAAAGTTTATAGACACCTAACTTCAAATAATATCATCGCACACGAGTCCACTCAACATGGCTGGGTGTTTTGCCATTGACAGGGACACCCACCCGGGGGTAGTTCATATACACGCCCGCCAAGACGCGGGCCATAGCGAGTTGCTGGGGGAGCCCCTTTGGGCTGAGAGTACGCCGGTGGGCGGCGTAGACCCCTTGAACCTGTTGGGTAATGCCAGCGTAGGGAAGCACGCCGCGCCACAGTATTTTATTGGGCCGGTTTCCTTACGGAAGCCGGCCCTTCGCTTTTAAGCGGGGTCGGCGGAAAGGACGTGATCCGTGTTAGAGGAAGTAACCATCACCAGAGCCATCATCCGCCGTTACATGGAAAAGCTCGAAGACCATCTGGAGCTGGACGTGGCCATCGTGGGCGGCGGCCCGGCCGGGCTGGTGGCCGGCAAGAAGCTGGCCGACGCGGGCCACAAGGTGGCCATGTTCGAGCGCAAGCTCTCCATCGGCGGAGGCATGTGGGGCGGCGGCATGATGTTCAACGAGATCGTGGTGCAACAGCAGGCCAAGCGCATCCTGGACGAGTTCGACGTGCCCTGCCGGGAGTTCGAGCCGGGCTACTACACCGCCGACAGCGTGCTCTGCGCCAGCACCCTGTGCTCGGTGGCCACCAAGGCCGGGCTCACCATCTTCAACCTGGTTAGCATGGAAGACGTGATGATCCGCCACAACCGGGTCATCGGCCTGGTCTTGAACTGGAGCTCGGTGGAGATGGCCGGGCTGCACGTGGACCCCCTGACCATTAAGGCCAAGTGGGTCATCGACGCCACCGGCCACGCCGCCGAGGTGCTGCACGTCATCGCCCGCAAGGTGGACGCCAGCCTAAATACCGCCAACGGCAAGGTCATGGGCGAGCGATCCCTGTGGGCCGAGCAGGCCGAGAACCACACCCTGGACAACACCAAGGAGGCCTTCCTCGGGGTGTACACCGCGGGCATGTGCGCCAACGCGGTGTTCGGCTCCTACCGCATGGGCCCGGTGTTCGGGGGCATGCTGCTAAGCGGCGAAAAGGCCGCCGCCGAGGTGGGCGAAAGGCTCAAGCTGGGCGAGTAGAACAGACCGTATGCAAACCAAAGGGCAGGCGGTCGCGAGGCCCCTGCCCTTTTCAATTTAGGCGGCGCGCCCGCCTCAGCGGTCCCGCACCCCACCGGCCACGGCGCCCTCTATCCAGTAAGCTCGTTGCCGGTCCAGGAAGCCGTCAGCCCGGCGCATGGCCAGCCAGTGGTCCACGAATTGGCGCATGCGGCCGGAGTCCTTGTGCATCAAATAGGCGAAGATCATCACCGCGCCCATGTGCTTGGGCCGAACTGCGGTGTAGCCGGGATGCCCCGAGGCCCAAACCCCGGCCTGCTCCATGGTCCAAAGGGCGGCATCCCATCCCCTTGTGACGGGCAGCCGGTCGTAATCGGCGACCGTGACCTGCCTGGCCTGGGGGAAAAGCCGCGTGGCCAGGCCGCGCAGCACCGGGTTGTCGAAAACGGCGATGGTGAAGTCTTTCTGCTGCCGGATTTCATCCATGCTCATGAAAGAGGGAACGCGGGCCGAAGGCACGATGAGGGCCATGGGGCTGTGGTAATAGGACTGGGAGAAGGTCCCCCACAGCATGCGGGACTCCACCACGTAGACCCCGCCGGCCCAGATGTCCATGATGCCTTGGCAAACATCTTGCTCCACCTGGTCGAAAACCACCGGCACGAAGACCAGCTTCACGTTGAGCGACCGGGCCATGTCATAGGCGCAGGCCACGTCGTAGCCCACCCTGAGGGTGTGGGTCCTCTGAATGCGGCCCAGCACCGTCTCCCCCGGCCTCAGCTCCGGGTGAGGATTATCGCGCAGGAACTCCTCCCGGCTATTGTAGATGGTGGCCTTGACTCCGCAGGTCACCTCCGAGGGCAGGGAGAAGCCGAGATAGGTTTTTTGGGGGCGCTTGAGCACGTCGGACAGCAAAATGTGGCCGCCCCAGGCCACCGCGGCGGTGCAGGCCACCAGCAGGCCCACGCAGGTCAGCAACCGGCCCGCGCGAATTTTAATCTTGCCGTAGTAGTTAAAGGTCATCAGATAGGTGAGAAAGGCGAAACCCATCACCGACAGGGCCACCTGTCCGTAACGGGTGATCATCATGGTTTCTACGTAGAGGTTGGTGGGGTGGCCGGGCAATTGCAGCCAGGAGCCCAGGAAATCCACCGCGTTCACCGTGGAGGTGGGCGACCCGAAACAGGAGAAAAGGGTCATGAACGGCAGGGCCGCCTGTTCGCCGCCGGTCAAGGAGGTGCGGGTGTAAAAGGCCACGAAGAGAATGAAGAAGTAGACGAAAAAGTTGCCCAACTGGCCCAGGGGATAGTTGACGGCCAAGGAGGTCTCGATTATTTCGCTTTTCTCGTCACCCTCCAGGCCGTTGGCCTTGGCCAGCTTTTCGGCGGCCTGCTGGATAAATGGCAGGGCCACCACCGACAAGGTGGTGACCAGGGCCAGGGTCAGGCCGTTACGCAGGTCGTAGATCACATCCCGGTAGCGCACCGGGATCAGGGAGGTGATGACCACCGGCAGCACCACCAGGGCCAGAAGACCGCAGAGGAGCAGAAACAGGCTCAGGTACACCACTAGGCCACCGGCCTCGGCCACCCGAAGGGTGCCCACGGTCACCGCGAACATGGCGAACACGGCCACCGGGGCCAAGGTCACCACCCAGCGCCAGATCTTCACGCAGGCGGTGCGGATCAGCGCCAGGATGTCCAGCACCCGGTCCTTGCTCTCTATGCCCTGGATGGCCACCCCGAACAGGGCCGAAAGCATCACCACCGCCGGGACGTAGTTGTTGGCCAGGTCCTTAAATATGTTGCCGGGCAGGACCAGTTGCAGGAAGTCGGGGCCGGTGCGGGCCGAATCGGCCGCGTCCACAATGATGGGCGGCGGCGAGGAGGGGAAGGCCAGGCTGAGCAGGTAGATGACGCCCAGGGTCCCGCCCCAGGCGGCCAGGTAAAAAGGCCAGCTTTTCTTGAGGAGCTTGAGCGCCACCTTGGGGCTCAAGCGCCCCAGGCCGTGCAACAGGGAAGAAATCAGGTAAGGGTAGACCACCGACTCCAGGAGCATGACGTAGGCGTTGCCCACGGGCTGCAACACCTTGCAGGCGTCCCCGGCCAAGATGCCGGTGAGCACGCCCCCGGCCGCCCCCACGCCGATCCAGGCCGCCAGGCTCACGGAGTCTTACTTGTCATGGGAAGCACCCCCCGGAGCATTTTCGATTGATGGCTGCCGGGACGGACTGCCCCTACATCCCCCCCATGATCTTTTCCATCTTGGACTTGATGCTCCTGACGTTGCCCTTTTTGGGCTCCCACTCCAGAATCTTGAGCTTGTCCTTGGGCCGATTGCGGGGGATCAAGTGCACGTGATAGTGCATAACCACCTGGTTGGCCCCCTTGCCGTTGAGCTGCAAGATGGCGATGCCGCCGGGAGCCAGGCCCCTGGTGATGGCCGCGGCCATCTTCTGGGTGGTCTGGTGCACCGCGGCCAAGTCGCCGGGCACCATCTCTATCAGGTTCTCCACGTGGTTTTTGGGAACCACCAACACATGCCCTGGGGTTACGGGGTTGATGTCCATGAAGGCCAGGGTCCGTTCGTCCTCGTAAACTTTGTAGCAGGGGACTTTACCGGCCACTATGTCGCAGAAGATGCAGCCCTCATCACTCATTTTTCAACCCCTTCCGCCAGCGTCTTGCTTGGTATCGCCGCTGGCCGCATTTAAATCTACTATGCGTAGGCCCTGGGCATAGGGCCGGGTTACGTAATCATTAACTTGGCTGATTTGTTGAATCATGCTCCCCAGGCGCTCCACCTGGGTCATCAACCCCCCAATTTCCTGTTGCAAGGGCTCGTCCTCGCCCAAGGAGCGCCGCAGCTTTTCCAGGCCCAGTTCCAAAGTGGCCAGGGGCTGGGCCAACTCGTGGCAGGCGGCCCCGGCCATCTCCAGCACCGCCTGGCGCTGCTCCATGCGCCGGGCCTGGTCCTGCAAAAGGGCCACGTTGAGGCCAAAGGCGGTCTTGCGCCCCAGGCGCTCCAAAAAGTGGGTGTCCAGGCCCTTTTGGTAGCGGCGGCTGGACATGGCCCCCAGGTTGAGGCTGCCCAGCATCTCCCCGCTCACCCAGAGGGGAAGCACGGCCAGGGAGGCGGGCTTGGGCCCCTGGGGAAAGAAAAACTCGATCAACTCCCGGGTGGGTTTGTCCTCCAGAAAGGGCTGCTCCAGATCCCCCAGGATCAGGCGCATCTCTTTGCGCCGCCGCCTGAAAGAGCCCAGCGGCCCCTGCCCTTCGCTGTCGAACACCACGTCCAGGCGGCGGTTGTCGGCCAAAAGGGCCACGCTGACCGCTTCCAAACGGTAGATGCCGGCCACGGTGGGCGGCAGCTGAGCCAGCAGCTCACCGGGCTCGCGCGAAGCCAGCAGAAACTCCTCCACCTGGTCCAGGCGGCTCTGTATTTCTTCGTTGCGCCTGGCCTGGGTGAGCAGTTCGTCCAAATCCACCGGGGTGAGCATGGCCTGCCTTTCGCTGGGAGACGCGGCCCCCAGCCGCGCCGCCATAGTACTTGCGCCATGCTAGCACAACGTCACTTTCCCGGCAACTAACCGGTAAGTTGGGCTCTTTTGGCTTGGTCCCGCGCCATGGGGGCCCTATAATGACCCCATGCAAGTAGCGGTGATTCAAACCAACAGCACCGAGCAACGCCGGAACAACCTGGAGCAGGCATCCGGGCTTTTGGCCCAGGCCAAGGGCCAAGGGGCCAAGCTCGCGGTTTTACCGGAGCATTTTTCCTTTTTGGCGGCCATGGAAAAGATGCCCTCGGCGGCCGAGCCCCTGCGCGGCCCCACGGTGGCCTTTTTGGCCGAACAGGCCAAAAAGCTCGGCCTTTGGATCATCGGCGGCTCCTTTTCGCGTAAAAGCGACGACCCCACGCGCAGTTACAACACCTGCCCGGTCCTTAACCCCCAGGGCGATTTGGTGGCCCACTACGACAAGATCCACATGTTCGACCTGGCCATCCCCGGCCAGGCCACCTGGGACGAATCGCGCTACGTAAAGCCGGGACGCCATCTGGTCACCACGAAGCTTCCCGTGGGCACGGTGGGCCTAAGCATCTGCTACGACTTGCGCTTCCCCGAGCTTTACCGCCGCCTGCGCCTCAAGGGGGCCCAGGTGCTGGCCGCGCCCGCCGCCTTCACCCATGCCACGGGCAAGGACCACTGGGAGCTTTTGGTGCGAACCCGGGCCCTGGAAAACGCCTGTTACGTTTTGGCGGCGGCCCAGGTGGGCGAGCACGGCGGACGCCGGCGCTCCTGGGGCCAGGCCATGATCGTTGGGCCCTGGGGCGAGGTGCTGGCCCAGTGCGGGGACGGGCCGGGAGTGGCCCTGGCCGAGGTTAACCCCAAGGGCGTGGCCAAATCCCGGCGCAAGCTGGACTCCACCTGGCACGCCCGCCTGCTCCTACGCGCTTGGCGCAAAGATCTATAAAATATGAGCCAGGAACCGGAAAAGAAGTTCTTCTCCACCGCTATCAGCCGGTGGTTTTTCGGCATCAGCACCTTTTTGATGCTCTACCTGGCTTATCTGCTAATCCAGCCTTTCTTGATGCCCATTTTCCTGGCCGTGGTGCTGGTGGTGGTGGGCTGGCCTTTGCACCTGGGAGTTCTTTGGCTGGTGGGAGCCAAGCGCCAGTATCTGGCCGCGGCCATCACCGTGCTTCTGTTTTGTTTGATAATCGTGCTGCCCCTGTATTTCATGGTGGGCATCATCACCGACCAGGCCCTGGGTTTGTACAATACGGTCAGCCGCATGATTCAGGGCGGCGGCTTCCACGACTCCCTCAAGCACGGCCTGGACCTCTTGAATCCTTTCTTCGATAAGCTCAACGAGGCCCTGGGCATCAGCAAGGCAGACGTTTTCACCCAGGTGGGCGAGATGGTGCGCCGGGTGAGCAACCTGCTCTACTCCAACCTGGCAGGGTTGCTCAGGGGCATCACCAACCTGGTGATCGACTTCTTCCTCATGCTCATCGTGGCCTTCTACCTGTTCATAGACGGGCGCCGCGCGGCGGACCGCCTTTTGTCCCTTAGCCCCATGCCCACCAGCCTGAACAACCAGATCAAGGACGAGGTGCTGGGAACCATGCGGGCCACCCTCACCGGCACGGTGGTCCTGTCCCTGCTCCAAGGGATTCTGGGCGGCATCGGCTTCTGGATCTTCGGGGTGCCCAACAGCCCCTTCTGGGGCACGGTCATGGTCTTCTCCTCGGTGGTGCCCATCTTCGGCACGGCGGTGGTTTGGCTGCCCGGGGGAATTTTCCTGCTGCTCAGCGGGATGACCGGGGCCGGGGTGGGGGTAATGGTGTGGTGCCTGATCTCGGCTCTCATCTGCGACAATCTGATCAGGCCCAAACTTTTGGGAAACGTCACCCACCTGCACCCGCTGATGGTCTTCTTCGCGGTGCTGGGCGGGTTATTGCTTTTCGGAGTGGTGGGGCTGGTGCTGGGGCCCATGGTCCTGGCGCTCATGCTTTCCCTGCTGGAGGTCTACCGCTTGCATTTCGTGCCCAACGAAGTCGAGACTGTGGATTGCGCGCCTCCCCCGCCCGCACCCGAAACCGAACCGGCCGATCCTCATCAGGAGAACTAAGCCATGAATGACACCCTGGCCATCATCATGGCGGGCGGCAAGGGAGAGCGATTGTCTCCCCTCACCCGCGACCGCTCCAAACCTTCGGTGCCCTTTGGCGGAGCCTACCGCCTGATCGACATCACCCTGAGCAACGTGATCAACAGCGGCATCTATAAAATCATGGTCCTGCCCCAGTACAAGAGCCAGTCCCTGGTGGACCATTTGGAGGCCGGCTGGAACATCTTCTCCTTCGACCTGGGGCATTACTTGCGCATCGTCAGCCCCCAGATGCGCACCGGCGAGCGCTGGTATGAGGGCACCGCGGACAGCGTGCGCCAAAACGCCTACCTGCTGGAGCGCGACCAGAGCCTTAGCCACATGCTCATCCTCTCGGGCGACCACGTCTACAAGATGGACTATTCCCAGTTCCGCACCGCCCACGAGAAAAGCAGGGCCGACGTCTCCATCGCGGTGATCGAGGTGGACCGCGAAACCGCCTGCTCCTACGGGGTGGTGGAGGTGGACGGCGACTACTCAATCCAGGGCTTCCACGAAAAGCCCGACGACCCGGTGTGCATCCCCGGCGACGAGAGCCACTCCCTGGTTTCCATGGGCATCTACCTGTTCAGCCGCCGGGCCATGGTGGAGGTGCTTCAGGAGGTGGAGGGCAAGGATTTCGGCCACGACATCATCCCCTCCCTGCTGGGGCGCTACAAGGTGATGGCCTATCCCTACAAGGCCAGCAACCACATCCATGACTACGTATGGATCACCGACGAGAACGGCAACCGCAGCCTGGAGTACCAGGAGAGCGCCGGGGACAGCGGCTACTGGCGCGACGTGGGCAGCCTGGATGCCTATTGGAATGCCAACATGGACCTGTGCGGGGTTGATCCCTATTTCAACCTGTACGGCCGCCTGTGGCCCCTGCGCACCTTCCGCCACCAGCTTCCCCCGGCCAAGTTCGTTTTCGCCGCCGAGCGCGGGGGCAACGGGCGGGTGGGCAAGGCCCTGGACTCCCTGGTGGGCCAGGGATGCATCATCAGCGGATCGGTGGTGCGCAACTCGGTGCTCAGCCCCAACGTGGTGGTGCAGTCCTGGAGCGAGGTGGATGAGAGCGTCATCCTGGACAACGTGATCATCGGACGCCATTGCAAGATCAAAAAAGCCATCCTCGACAAGAACAATCACCTGCCCGTGGGAACCGAGATAGGCCTGAACCCCAAGGAGGACGCCGAGCGCTTCACCCTGACCCCCAGGGGGATCGCGGTGGTGCCCAGGGGTTATTTCAAGCCCTAGGGCGGGGAGAGCTGCGGCCCATGCTACCCAAAGACCCTGGCGGTTTCGCCTTCGAGTGTGTGCTCAGCCTGGAGCCGCTCATCGAGTTCGTGCGGGAAAAGCTGAGTAGCGGCCGCTGGCCGGCCAACCCGGTGGGCGACGACCTGCTCGCCCGCCTGGACAACACCCCCGAGTTGAGGGGGGCTATCCAAGACCTGGAGGTGCTCAAAAAGCACCAGGGGCTGCTTCTGCGCCTGATGAGCCTGGTGTTCCCCCCGGTGGCCTGGGACACCGAGGCCTTCGCCGCGGTGGTGCCTTTCGTCCTCACCCCGGTGATGGCCTCGCCCCAGTTTGAAGAGTTGTTCATAAATCCGCCCGCCGGCAAGGTGGTGCGGCGCAACATCGATGACGCCACCTTTCTCTACGGCCGCACCATCAAGGCCTACATGTTCATCCTGGACAGCCTCTACGGCATGGATCAGCGCATGGACTACCCCCTGGCCATGGTGGTCCGGGACGAAGCCACCGGCCTGGAGCGCCATTTCGCCATCCAGCTGGACTTCCGCTTCGTGCGTCCCGAGCCGGTGGGCGAGCCCATCGTCCTGAGCGAGGCGGATCTTCAGTTCGTGCGGGAAAACATCACCGCGCCCGAGGCCCTGCGCAGCCTCATGCCTCCGGAACGCTTCCGGCTCACCGGCTTCACCGCCATGAAGGCGGTGGAGGTCACCGTCTTCGAAACCGTCTCCGCGCTCAGCCGCGACCTCATCGACCAGGATACGGTGATGAGCCGGGCGGGCTTCCTGCGCCTTCAGGAGCGCCTGCGCACCTATTTCGGGCGAGGGGACCTGGTGGCCGGAGTGGCCGCCATGCACCAGGACCAGGTGATCCTGCTCAACGTAGGCTGCCAGATAGACGAAGACTCCATCTTCGGCCAGAGCCACCAGGCGCCCATGGAGCAGTTCAAGGGAACGCTGTTCGACAAGCTTTCCCAGGACGGCGAGTTGGTGGTGGTTGCCGATGTGGCCACAGAGCCGGGCCTGGCCGAGTTCAACGCCGAATACATCAAGAGCAACATCCGCTCATTGATGATCGCTCCCCTGCTCTACCAGGGAAACTTCATCGGATCGCTGGAAGTGGGCCTTCCGGAAGTGGACCAGTTCAACCCCACGGACATGGCCCTGATGACCCAGCTCCAGCCCCTGTTCACCGTGGCGGTGAAAAACGCACTCAACGACCTGGACAAGCAGATCCAGGCGGTTATCAAGCAGCAGTGCACGGCGGTGCACCCCTCGGTGGAGTGGCGCTTCGAGCAGGCGGCCCTGCGCCATCTGGCCGGCCGGCGGCAAGGCCGCAGCCAGCCCATGGAGCCAATCGTGTTCAACGAGGTCTACCCCCTGTTCGCCAGCAGCGATATCCGGGACTCCTCGCGCCAGCGCAACCAGGCCATCGCCCAGGACCTGGCCCGCCACATGGATCTGGGCCTGGATGTGGTGCGCCGGGCCCACGAGATCAAGCCTCTGCCCATCCTGGGCGAGCTGGCCGGGCGTATCGAGCGGCGGCGCAATCGCCTGGAGGGCGGCCTAAAGACCGGCGACGAAACCGGGCTGGCCGATTTCACGCGTTACGAGGTGGAATCGGTTTTCGACGACCTGGCCAAACAGGGGCCTAAGGTGCAGGAGGCCATAGCCCTCTACCGCGAGGAGGTGGACCCCCACCTGGGCACGGTCTACCACCAGCGGCGGCGTTTCGAGAAAAGCGTGTCGCTTTTGAACGAGCGCATGGCCGCCTACCTGGACCGGGAAGAAGCGGCCATGCAGACCGAGCTTCCCCACTACTACGAGCGCCACCGCACCGACGGATTGGACCACCTGATTTACCTGGGGGCCTCCCTCAGTCCCAACGGCGATTTCAGCCGGTTGCACCTGAGCAATTTCCGGCTGTGGCAGCTCATGGTCACCTGCGGCCTGGCCTGGCACGGCGAGCAGCTCAAAAAGCAGATGCCCGTGCCCCTGGACACCGCCCACCTCATCTTTATTCAGGAGACCCCGCTCAACATCCGCTTCCGCTACGATGAAAAGCGCTTCGACGTGGACGGGGCCTATGACGTGCGCCACGAGATAATCCGCTCCCGCCTGGACAAGGCGGTGATCAGCGGCGGCGAGCGCCTGACCCAGCCGGGCAAGATCGCGATGGTGTTCTCATCGCTGGAGGAAGTGCGCGAGATGCGCCGGCACGTGGAGCACCTGCAAGAACAGGGCTTCCTGCTGCAAGAGGTGGAGCGCCACGAGCTGGAAGACCTTCCCGGAGTGCGCGGCCTCAAGGCGCTCAGGGTGGGCATAAACCTGGACGGCGAAGCCCTGGCCCGGCGGGCCCGGAGCTTTTTTGAGGGGGATTGACCCCGAACCGTATCCCCGCCGCAAACGTTGACAGCACCCCAGTGTTTAGATAGAGTAATTATTCGGTTTTTACCGCCGATTCCGGCGGTTTTTCCGTGTTATCACCTTGGAGGATTTGATGGCCAAAGCCGCCATTGTGTTTCCGGGTCAGGGGTCGCAGTACCTGGGTATGGGCCAGGCCTGGATGGAGGCAACTCCCGAGGGCCGCGACATCTTCGCCCTGGCCGAAAAGGCCAGCGGCCTGCCCCTGATCAAGCTGTGCCAGGAGGGCCCCCTTGAGGAGTTGACCCGCACGGTCAACCTGCAACCGGCCATCATCACGGTGGACCTCTGCTGCTGGCAGGGCCTGGCCGCCGCCGGAGTAAAGCCCTATGCCGTGGCCGGGCACAGCGTGGGCGAATACGCCGCCCTGGCCGCCGCCGGCGTGCTGACCCCGGCCCAGTGCCTGGAGCTGATCACCCTTCGCGGCCAACTCATGGACCGCGACGCCACGGCAAACCCCGGGGCCATGACCGCCATCATGGGCGCTGGCCCCGACGAGGTGGCCGCCCTGTGCGAACAGGTCGAGGGCGAGGTGCAGCCCGCCAACTACAACACCCCGTCCCAGACGGTGATCACCGGCGAGAAAAACGCCGTGGCAGCAGCCGGAGCCCTGGCCAAGGAAAAGGGCCTCAAGGCCATTCCCTTGAAGGTCTCTGGCGCCTGGCACAGCCCGCTTATCGCCCAGGCGGGCAAGGACATGGCCACCGCCCTGGAGCCCCTCACCTTTGCCGCTCCCACCTGCCTGCACGTGCCCAACACCACCGGGGAGCCCACCAACGATCAGGGGATCATCAAAAACGAACTCATGAAACAGCTCACCTCGCCGGTGCGCTGGGTTCAGACCATCCAGGCGCTGCTGGGGCAGGGCGTGGATGTTTTCATAGAAGCCGGGCCCAAGAACGTCTTGGCCGGCCTTATCAAAAAGACCGCGCCGTCATCGACCATCGTGCTGGGCGTACAAGAGCCCGCCGATTTGGAGAAGGTGTCCGCGGTATTGTAAGCCACATCTTAGGAGGGGATGCAACGAGATGCCTCAGGTAAAGGTTCTGAGCGAGCGCTGCAAAGGCTGCGGGCTTTGCGTGCTCGCATGCCCCAAGCACAATTTGGCCCTGGGCAAAGACTACAACGCCCAGGGTTACGCCTACGTCACCTTTAGCTCCGACGGCAAGTGCACCGGTTGCACCTTTTGCGCCGAACTGTGCCCGGACATGGCCCTGAGGGTCTACAAAGAGGAGAAGGCGTGATGGCTCGGCGGGTAATGATCAAGGGAAACGAAGCCATCGCCATGGGGGCCATAGAAGCGGGCTGCCGCTACTACTTCGGCTACCCCATCACCCCTCAAACCGACATCCCCGAATACCTTAGCGCGGCCATGCCCAAGGTCGGCGGCGTGTTCTTGCAGGCCGAGAGCGAGGTGGCCGCCATCAACATGCTCTTGGGCGCGGCGGCCACTGGAGCCCGGGCCATGACCTCCAGTTCCAGCCCGGGCATCAGCCTGAAACAGGAGGGCATCAGCTACCTGGCGGGCTCCCAGATTCCAGGGGTAATAGTGAACATGAGCCGTTCCGGCCCCGGCCTGGGCGGCATCCACCCCTCCCAGGGCGACTATTTCCAGTCCACCCGGGGCGGCGGCCACGGCGACTACCGCACCCTGGTGCTGGCCCCCTCCACGGCCCAGGAAAACTACGACCTCACCATGCTGGCCTTCGACCTGGCCGACAAGTACCGCAACCCGGTGATGGTGCTGGGCGACGCCCTGATCGGCCAGATCAAGGAGCCGGTGGAGCTAAAGAGCTACCGCAAGAAGCCCAAGGACAAGCCCTGGGCCCTCACCGGGGCCAAGGGGCGTCACGGGCATATCCTCAAATCCCTGTTCCTGGCCGACGGCGAGCTGACCGACCACAACTGGATGCTGGCCAAAAAGTACAAGAGCATGGAAAAAGAGGTGCGCTTCGAGACCTACCGCGCCGACGACGCCGAGCTTCTGCTGGTGGCCTTCGGCTCGGTGGGGCGCATCCTGCGCACCAGCGTGGACATCCTGCGCGACAAGGGCAAGGCCGTGGGCCTGCTCCGGCCCATCACCCTGTTCCCCTTCCCCAACAAGGCGGTGCGCCAGGCGGCGGACAAGGCCAAGGTGCTCATGGTCATGGAGATGAGCACCGGACAGATGGTGGAGGACGTACGGCTGGCCGCCGAGTGCGCCTGCCCGGTGGATTTCTACGGCCGTCCGCCGGGGTCCATACCCACCCCGGACGAGTTGGCCAAGGAAGCCATGAAAATCTGGCGGAAGAGAGGCCTGAAATGAGCGCCAAGGCAAAGATGAAGCAGGTCTTCGACCGCCCCAAATCCCTTAAGGACGTACCCTACCACTACTGCCCCGGCTGTCACCACGGGGTGATCCACCGCCTGGTGGCCGAGCAGATCGACGCCTTCGGGCTCCAGGAAAACACCCTGGCCGCGGCCAGCGTGGGCTGCTCGGTGCTCATGTACGACTACTTCGACGTGGACGTGGTGGAGTCTCCCCACGGCCGGGCTCCGGCGGTGGCCACCGGCCTCAAGCGGGCCAGGCCAGACAGCTTCGTGTTCACCTACCAGGGCGACGGCGACCTGGCGGCCATAGGCACCGCCGAGATCGTGCACGCGGCCAACCGGGGCGAGAACATCACCGTGGTGTTCGTGAACAACGCGGTGTTCGGCATGACTGGCGGCCAGATGGCCCCCACCACCCTGGAGGGCCAGGTGACCACCACCAGCCCCTATGGCCGTAGCGCGGCCACCGACGGCATGGCCATCCGGGTCTGCGAGATGCTCTCCACCCTGGAGGGCACCGCCTATGCCGCCCGGGTGTCGGTGGATAACATCAAGAATCTAAAGAAGGCCAAGGCTGCCCTCAAACGCGCCTTCACCTACCAGACCAAGGGCTGGGGCTTCTCCTTTGTGGAGTTTTTGTCCTCCTGCCCCACCAACTGGAAGATGTCCGCCGAGGAGGCCAACGCTCGCGTGGGCAAGGAAATGGCCGATTACTTTCCCCTGGGCGTCTACAAAGACGTCCGGGCCAATTGACCAGGGGCAGGACAACAATGTATTTTGACACCATAATCGCCGGATTCGGCGGCCAGGGCGTCCTGCTCATGGGCAACGTCTTGGCCTACGCCGCCATGCAGGCGGGCAAACAGGTAACCTACATGCCGGTCTACGGAGTGGAGATGCGCGGCGGCACGGCCAACTGCACCGTGGTGATCAGCGACCGCCCGGTGGGCTCGCCCATCATCCACGAGCCGGTAAGCGCGGTGGTGATGAACCGCCCCTCGGCCGAGAAGTTCGGCCCCATGGTCAAGAAAAAGGGCCATGTGTTCGTCAACGCCAGCCTGGTCAAGGCCGGGCAGTTCGAGACCAGGGCCAAGCGGGTGAGCTGGGTGCCCACCCTGGAGTTGGCCAACGAGGTGGGCAACTCCCGCCTGGCCAACATGGTCATGCTGGGAGCGGTGGTGCAGGGCAGCGGGGTGCTCACCGTGCAGCAGCTGGCCGATGCCCTCACCGGGGCCCTGGACCCGCGCTACCACAAGATGATTCCGGCCAACGTCCAGGCGCTGGAGGCCGGAGCCCGCTTTGTCAGCGAGCAAAAGGCCGCCTGACGCGGCTTAAGGAGGGGAAGCCATGGCGCTAAAGGGGGAGAACGGGCACCACGATCTCATGTCCCAGATGCAGGGCATGGAGGGCAACAACAGCCGGGAGGATGACTTCCTGGCCGGAGTGGACGCGGTGGCCGCCGGGCAGGAGGCCCCGGCCGACCCGGCCATTCCCGTGGGCCGGCGCATCCGCCAGTTCCGTGAAGCCAAGGGCCTGAGCCTGGAAGACCTGGCCCAGCGCACCGGACTGCCGGTGGAGATGCTCTCCGAGGTGGAGAACGAGACCGCCTCCCCTCCCCTGGGTGTGTTGGTGAAGCTGGGCAAGGCCCTGGACATGCGCTGGGGCGCCCTGATCTCCGGCGGCGGGGACCGCTCCTACACCGTGGTGCGCACCAAGGACCGCCAGAAGATGAGCCGTCAGGCCAGCCAAAAGGGCACCACCTACGGCTACACCTACGAGACTCTGGCCCCCCACAAGACCAACCGCTCCATGGAGCCCTTCATCGTCACCCTGCAACCCACCGGCGGCGAGGCCGCGCCCTCGGCCCACGACGGCCAGGAGTTCATCTACGTCCTGGACGGGGTGATGGAGGCCCTGGTGGACGACGCGGTGGAGATCCTGAGCCCTGGCGACAGCATCTACTACGACTCCACCGTGCCCCACCTGCTGCGCCCCCACGGCAATCAGCCGGTGCAGATCCTGGCGGTGATCTACAGCCCGGACAAGTAACCGGGTTACAAGCGCAACCACACAAGGGCGGGGCATGTCCCCGCCCTTTTTTCGTGGCGCGCGGTCGCCAGCCGGGGGGATCGCTCCCGGCCCCTTGGCTCCGCCCCCAGTGGCCCGCAGGCACCACCCATGGTATATATACCGCCACAAGGCTATCTCCCCGGTTCGGCCGAACCCGGGAGAGGCAACACTACCCGCCTGGCGACACCGTGCCGGTCGGGTATCGCTGTTTTTCCCTCAAAAAACCATTTGACAACCTGTGTTTATAGGGTATTCTAGGCCCTGAATTGGCCCGATAGCCCGACCCAGCCGCTTGATCCAGCCTGCTTTTCGCATGTCTAGCCAAGCCAAAAGTCTGGCCCTAAGGCCCCAGGAGCGTCCTCCCTTATGGGAGGGGCTAGTTTTTTCCTTGATTTAGGAGTGAGAAGAGAAGAGATGGCAAAGAATATCTACGTGGGCAACCTGTCCTACAACTCCAACGAAGACACCCTGCGCGCCGCTTTTGAGCAGTACGGCCCCGTGCTGTCTGCTAGGGTGATCACTGACCGTGAGACCGGTCGCTCCCGTGGCTTCGGCTTCGTGGAGATGGAGGGCGATGCCGCGGACCAGGCCATCGCAGGCATGAACGGCGCCGATCTGGACGGCCGTCAGTTGAAGGTGAACGAAGCTCGTCCCCGCGAGCCCCGTCCGCCCCGCCGCTGGTAGTTTCCTAGCGGCCACGGCCGCGATTCAGTTTTCAGCCGGAGGCTCAGGTTTCTCCCTTTCGGGGGAGCCGGGCCTCCGGCCTTTTTTATGCCCTGAGTTTCGCCGGCCCTCAGCCCAGCAGCCGGGCCTCGATCTCGCTCAGGGCCTTCTTGGCCTGGGTTAGCTTCAGGTACTTGGCCTTGGCCTTGGCCAGATCTCCGGCGGCCAGGGCCTTGAGCAGGTCCCCCTCCAGTTCGGCCACGTCCAGGCGCTGGTAATAGTCCAGGGACTCCTTGAAGTGGGCCATCACGATCATGCCGGTGAGGACGGGGTGGTTGTTGGTCACGTTGGCGTCGGGGAAGCGCAGGCCGTGCTCCAGCTCCACCTCCAGCCCGGCGGCGAAGTCCTCCACCACTATGGGCATGCCCCCGGAGTTGACCTCCCTAAGCACCACCTCGGCCTCGGCCATTTCCACCTTGGGCTCGCTCAGTTTGGTCCAGTCCCGGATGCCCAGTTCGGCGCAGACCCGCTGCACCTCTTCGATGCTCACGTACACCGGCAGTTTCATTCATGCCTCCTGATCTTGGCTTGAGGGTTGCTGTTGCTAAATGATGGCCCTGCGGGGGGATGAAGTCAAACGGCGCGAGGAGAGGTCGGATAGACACGGCCGCACACCAGCATTTAGCAACTAGTTTCTCCCGTCCGGGGGAGCCGGGCCTTCGGCCTTATTTGGGGAAAGTTCCTAGAATAATTATTTATCATAAGAATTGCGCCTCAATTTATATGGATTTATGTATAATTGAACAATGTTCCAAGAATATAAAAAAATAAGAAACAAAATAAGGAAATATAACCCGCTAGATATTGTGTCACAAGCCATAAGTATATTAAATACTCCCGATTTAATTTATACCGAAAAATATTCCCTATACCCACCTTGGCTGCTCATGCTTTTGGTGGAGTGGGCATTACTAGAGCAAGGCAACGAACAATATACGACCAAGCCTTTAAGCCTAAAAAACTTTAACATTTTAGTTAATATGCTTAAGGACCTTGATGGTAAGCAGCAGTTACCATCTCACGAGGGTGGCCTATTATTACTGTTCAGAAAAATGGCATTCCAGCAGTTTTGGTGGCGGAAAGAATTAAACAAATGTGATTTCGGAAGGCAAGTTGAACTTCTTGTTACTCTTCCCGAGACCCCATATTTTAATGAATCTTTCATAAATACAACGAACATTGATCTCCATACATACATCAGGTTAACTGTAGCGCTCGTTTCTTTATTTGTTACCTCCCCAAAAGCACTTTACACTACAAAAATCCCCTTTAGATCTTTGCAAAGCCACATAAACCACAAAACTGTAGATCATTTCTTCAAACTGATATCTTTAGGCCCTCGAGAAGCAGCAGCATTTTTAAAAGAAAATAAATGGGCAAAAAGCTCTTTACAGCAACAACTATTTCTAGAAACCCCCTTACAAATGGCACCACTATTAAATATAAATGAAAAATATTTTTCTTATGCTAGAGCCCTATTGTATCACAGCGCTCAAAATCTTGCCTATGATCTGCTGCGTGCGAACGACCCATATGTATTTGCCCAAAATTTTTCAAAAGTGTTTCAAAAATATGTAGAAAGATCATTAAAGTACGCTGGTCTGGACTATATAACCGAGGATGGTATTAAGTCACGAACAAAAAGCAGCAATAAGGTGGTAGACTTTTTAGTTGTTGAAAATGGTATAAATGTATTTATCGAGGCAAAAGCCGTTGAGATGCCTGCTCTTGGCAAGGCTTCCCACGAAAAGAATATTATTGCAGATAAAACAAAAACACACTTAGTTAAGGCAATAGACCAAGCGTTAAGCACAGCAAACGATTTGAATACCACTGAATGCGGAATTGACGTTTCAAAGCCAAACAGAAACTTTTTGCTAATAGCCACTTACAAGGACATGTATGTAGGTGGCGGTCGTGATTATTACAATTTTATTGCCAAAGATAAAATTGACAACATACTTAACAAATATGGCAAAGACTCGTTACTTATACCCATCGATAATGTCTATACCATTTCTGCTGAAGAACTTGACGTAATTGTAACGCATCTTAACGAAGGTAATGTAACCATCCGTAAACTTCTTGAAACCGCAGTTGAAAATGATGCAAAGCCTTCTACTGGTAAATTACTCCTTAGTCAACACCTTCCTGGCTCAGTTCGTGGAGATGAACTACCTGCGTATTTAGAGAAAGCTACAAAATTGGCTTTTAAAGATACAGTCGCGTTGCTTGCCAATTAACCCTGGGATGAGTAGTCGAAGCAATTGGCCTTCCCACTATCCGGTTGCGATTTCTCATTAAAAAAGGCGCCTCCTTACGGAGGCGCCTTCCCCTTCCCTCCTACCGTCCCCCAGGACGCTAGATCGCTCCGATGAGCCTGGCGATAACCAGGCGCTGAATCTCGCTGGTGCCCTCCCCAATGGTCAGCAGCTTGTAGTCGCGGTAAAAACGCTCCACGTCGTACTCCTGCATCAGGCCGTAGCCGCCGTGCAACTGCACGGCCTGGTCGGTCACCCGCCCCATCACCTCCGAGGCGTAGAGCTTGGCCATGGCCGCGTGCTTGGAAAAGAACTTGTGCTTGTCGCGCAGCCAGCAGGCGTTGTAGAGCAGCAGGCGCGAGGCTTCGATCTCCATGGCCATGTCGGCCAGCTTGAAGGCGTTGATCTGGAAGCTCGATATGGGCTTGCCGAACTGCTTGCGCTCCTTGGCGTAGCGCAGGGCCAGCTCGTAGGCCCCCTGGGCTCCGCCCACACCCATGGCCCCGATGGACAGCCGCCCGCCGTCCAGGGTCTCCAGCATCTGATGGAAGCCCTTGCCCCGCGTGCCCAGGATGTTGTCCTTGGGCACCCGGCAATCGTCGAAGTACAGCTCGCTGGTGTTGGAGGCCCGCCACATCATCTTGCCGTGCATCTCCCTGGCCTCGAAGCCGGGGGTGCCGTGCTCCACCAGGATGCAGGAGAGCTCGTCGCGGCCGCCCTCGCGCTTGCCGGTCTTGCACATCACCGTGACCCCGATGCTGTTGGGGGCGCTGGCGTTGGTGATGAAAATCTTGGACCCGTTTATCACCCACTGGTCGCCGTCCAGGATGGCGGTGGTGGCGCTGTTGCCCGCGTCGGAGCCCGCGCCCGGCTCGGTTAGGCCGAAGCCCCAGATGCCCTCGCCGGTGCACAGCTTGGGCAGGTATTTGTGCTTCTGCTCCTCGCTGCCGTAGTAGTACAGCGGCGATATGCCCAGGGAGTTGCCCGCGGCGATGGTGGCGGCGTGGGAGCCGTCGATACGGGCCAGCTCCTCCACCGCGATGATGTAGGACACGTAGTCCATGCCCTGGCCGCCGTACTCCTCGGCCACGATCATGCCGAACAGGCCCAGCTCGCCCATGGCCCGGCAGGTGTCCACGGAGAACTCCTCCTTGCGGTCCAGCTCCCGGGCCACCGGGGCTATCTCTTTTTCGGCGAAGTCCCTGACCGTTTTACGCAGGATTTCCTGCTCCATGGTAAGCTCGAAATCCATCCCCTCCTCCGCGCTGACTGGTAATGCCCACTCACTCTAGAAAATAAGCCGCCTCGCCGTCAAGATGCCGTCCGGCCCGGCCGATATGGGCTCAAATGGGCGGGGAGCCCGTTGGGGCCCCCCGCGTGCGGTCCTAGCCTTACTTGGGCACCCAGCAGATGTCCAAGATGGTGTGGGTGGGGTTGTTGGTGCGGAACTCGGCCCTCACCGGCATGCCGGTCACCGGCTTGCCCTGCTTGAGCCACCCCTTGAATATGGTGTCCACCCCCTCGATCTCCACGTCGATCTGCCAGTAGGGGGTCTCCATCTCGATGCCTATGCCCGCGTAGTCCAGCATGGTGTAGGCGTAGATTTTGCCTTCGGTGGGAACCTCAACCCACTCAGTGCGCGCGTAGCAGTCCGGGCAGTCGGCCCGGGGCGGCAGCCAGGTGGAGTTCTCGGTGCACTCGGGATTGGTGCACTTGGTGGCCAACAGCTTGCCTTCGGTGAGCCCCTTGAAGAAGGGGGTCAGCAGGCCGTAGGTGTGGTGGTGGGTGATTGAACGGGGGAAGTTGACCACCCAGAAGTCGCCGGCGTCGTCGTAGATCGCGCTGGGCTCGCCGATGAACTTGGTGGACAGGGGACCTTCGTATGCTTTGGTCATTTCTCGATCTCCTTTCCTACCAGGCCTTGCGCAAGATGCCGCAGGTTACGTGAGAGCCAACCCCGGCGTGGCTGATCCACAGGCCCTGCTTGGGGTCCTTTACCTGGAGGCTCTTCCAGTCGGCCGGTTTTTCCTTGCCGGCCCGTTTCCACCACTTCTCCGCGCCGTGGAACTTGTCGTACTTGCCCTGAAGCTGCCACAGCACCTCGGCCGCCTGCCAGATGCCGGTGGCGCCCACCGCGTGCATGGTGCCCAAGAGGCCGCCGGAGAGGTTGGAGGGGCACTTGCCCTCAAAGTAGGCGTCGCCGCTCTCGATGTAGTCCGGCTCCTGGCCGTAGGGCCGAAGGCCGATGTCGCCGTAGGTCTGGATGTCGCTGATGGTGAAGGCGTCGTGCAACTCCACCAAGTCCAACTCCTCCAGGGGGTCGTGGATGCCGGCCATGCGGTAGGCCAGGTAGGCGGCGAAGCGCGCCGCCAAGAAGGACTCGAAGCCGGGCCAGCGGCCGGAGTCTTTCAAGAGCTCGTCGTACATGCCCGGCTCTTCGTTGGGCAGCAGGGGGATTTCCATGTGCCGGCGGTCAGCCACGCGCAAGGTGTGGGTGCCGCCGGCCATGAACAGCTCCACCGGGTGGTCGCTGAGTTTGTAGGCCATCTCCTCGTTGCACAAGAGCACCGAGGCGCTGCCCGCGGTCATGGCGCAGCACTCCAGGAAGCGCAAAGGATAGGCGCTCATGCGCGACTCCAGCACCTCCTCCACGGTGTGGCGGCCCGGCTGCTGGGCGTTGGGGTTGCTCATGGCGTAGCCCCGGTTCTTCACCGCCACCTTGGCCCGCGTGACCTCCGAGAGGTTGTAGGCCTCGGCGAAGCGGTTGGCCATGGGCGCGTAGTAGGAGCTGTAGATGCGGCCCATGCGGGTCTCGAAGTCCTTGCAGGCCGCGGTGGAGATGTAGAAGTTGCCGGTGCGGGTGTCCACCTCGTCCATGCGCTCCCAGCCGCAGACCAAGACCGTGTCGGCGTATCCGCTGGCCACGGCCATGGCCCCGTTGAGCACCGCCGCCCCGCCGGTGGCCCCGCCGGTCTTGATGCCGTTGTTCCACAAGGGCTCCAGGCCCAGGTAGTCGTGGATCTTGGCCTCGCAGAGAAGCTGATCCTGGAAGTGGTCGGCGAACTCGCCGTAGGCGCAGTACTGGATCTGGTCCTTGATCTCCTTGGGTGAGAGCTTGAGGTCGTTGTCCTCAAGCATCATCTTGTAGCCCATCATCACCAGCTCTTCCAGCTTGTACTCCGGGAAGTACTTGCGGAAGGGGGTGCAGCCGCCGGCGACCATGAACACCCTTCTGGACCACTGGGGCACCCTCAAATTGCCCTTGCCGAATTTGATCATCGATTCCCTCCTCTAGACTAAAGTCGGCCAAGCGGCGCCCGCCGCTACTACATGGTTCCCACCCACAACACCACGGCAAGCTCCTTGCCGGTGTTGGCGATGGCCTGGGCCTTGGGCTCGGCCCAGAAATGGGCGGCGTCGTGTTTTTTCAAATGGAACACCTTGTCCCCATGATGCAGCTCAATCTGGCCGTCCAAAACGCACAGGACCTCCTGGCCGTTTTTGATGTCCTTGCGCACTGGCAGCGATTTGCCGGGCTCTATGAATAAAACCGCGCTGTCCAAGACCGCGCGGTCTTTGGGCGGGCTCATGCGCCGGGTGACAAAACCGGTGTGGGGCATGTCCACTTCGTCCCACTCGTCGGTCCTGAAGACAAACACCCTTTCCTGGTTCTGCAGGCGGCTGAGCAAGCCGCCCACGTCCACGGACAGGGCCTGACCGATGGACATCAGGGTCTCCACCGAGGGGGACTTGACGTTGTTCTCCACCTGGCTCAAGAAGCCTTCGGAGACGCCGGCCTTTTCGGCCACTGCTTTCAGTGTAAGGTTCCTTTGCTTGCGGCAGCGGCGCAGCTCGTTTCCCAAATTCACGTTTTTATCCGATATATTATTGACTTAACCAAGAAGGGGGTTCGGTTAATATTTACCATAGGCCAATATTTAGACTTGGTCAAGAAAAATAGGCAAAAGGGTGGGCTTTGGCAGGCGATAGGGAAAGAGGCGGCGCAAGGAGCACGCACCGCGCCCAGCGCAAAGTGCATAATATTTTCTCACCACCTCTTTGTCTTGCTAATATTTTTCTCCGCCCCAGGTTATTCCTCTAGCAACGCTCGCCATGCCGCATTTTTTATCTATTTGTTTTTGTAGTTATTTTTAATTTTTTTTCTCTTTGGTAACCGTTGGCACGCTGTCTGCTAGTTATTGGGGCAACCGGATACGCACCTAACCTAAACTGGGAACCTCGCAAAGGAGACATACGATGAAAAAGCTGATGGTAATCTTGGGCAGCATGGCTTTGGTGGCCACCATGGCGGTGGGCGCTTGGGCCGGCCCCTGGGGTCCTGGCCAGGGCTACGGTCCGGGCAACTGCCCCGGTTACGCCGCCGGTTCCGGTGGCGGACCCGGCTACGGCCCCGGCCCCAACATGACCAAGGAGCAATTTGAACAGTTCCAGGCCAAGCAGGCCGCCTTCTTGAAGGACACCATGCCTCTGCGCCAGACCCTGGCCACCAAGCGCATCGAGCTGCGCACCCTGTACGCCCAGCCCGACGCCGACCAGGCCAAGATCAAGGCCCTGCAGAACGAGATGATCGACCTGCGCAGCCAGTTGGCCAAGAAGGCCAATGACGCCGGTCTGCCCGGCTCCGGCTTCGGGCGCGGCTTCAATCGCGGCCCCCGCGGCG